>CEUV01016678.1_pt1 | contig 19970 bp, 17 predicted proteins | sample 356401 | NCBI WGS metagenome assembly CEUV01 (sample SAMEA2622710, study PRJEB7988) | marine metagenome | isolation source: saline water (ENVO:00002010), including
ATCGTTGAACAACGCGCAACATCACGACGCCAAAATATGGTGAATGCTGATAATTATTCACTATTAATGTGCATTTGATTGAGAATATTGCAAAATTAATGAGCGCATGATTCATATACCGTCCTCATAGCGGGGCGGTTGATACCCATGATGGAGAAAGCAAAACTGGAGTACATTTGGCTTGACGGATACGAACCCACGCAGAACATGCGCAGCAAAACGATGGTGCGCAACAACTTCGGCGGCACCGTCGAAGAATGCCCCATGTGGATGTTTGACGGTTCGTCCACGAAGCAAGCCGACGGTAGCTCCTCCGACTGCCTGTTGAAGCCTGTGAACATCTTCCCAGACCCCCAGCGCGTGAACGGCTACCTGGTCATGTGCGAGGTGCTCAACCCCGACGGTACACCCCACTCCAGCAACGGACGAGCAACCATCGATGACGATGACAACGATTTCTGGTTCGGTTACGAGCAGGAGTACTTCATCATGGACGTTGACACGCAACTTCCCCTCGGCTTCCCCGTTGGTGGCTACCCCGGCCCTCAAGGCCTCTACTACTGTTCCGTGGGCGGCAAGAACACCCACGGCCGAGCCCTCGTTGAGGAACACGCCGATCTCTGCCTTGAGGCTGGCATCAACTTCGAAGGCATCAACCAGGAAGTCGCTTGCGGCCAGTGGGAATTCCAAATCTTTGCCAAGGGTGCCAAGCAGGCTGGCGACGAACTTTGGGTCGCTCGCTATCTCCTCGACCGCTTGACGGAGAGCTATGGCTACTACATCGAGTACCACCCCAAGCCGATCAAGGGCGATTGGAACGGCTCTGGCATGCACGCCAACTTTTCCAACGGCGCCATGCGCGACAAGGGCGGCAAGGAACTGTTTGACAGCATCTGTGAAGCCTTTGGTCAAAACATCGAGAAGCACATGGCCGTCTACGGTGCTCACAACGAAGAGCGCTTGACGGGCCTTCACGAGACCCAATCCATTGACCAGTTCTCGTACGGTGTGTCCGACCGTGGCGCCTCCATTCGCGTGCCCGCTTCGGTGCCTACCGACGGCTGGGTTGGCCGCCTTGAGGACCGCCGACCGGCCTCCAACGGCGACCCCTACAAGATCGGTTCCGTGATCATCTCGACCACGAAGTCGGTTTGCTGAGTCTCACGCCGCTGTTTCACGCAGCCGCAATCGGCGTACGCCGATGAGAACCGCCAGGATGACGACGAGGGTGAACACGTTGGCCACAATCATGGCCAGCGAATCCACCAGAACGCCGTAGATGAGCCACAGCGTGAGGGCGACCGTGACAATGCTGAACGTGGTCAACGAGATGCCTTCGTGTTGCTCGTGAACCCACACGTCTCGAATTTGTGGAACCCACGCCACGATGCCCAAGGCACCGGCGACGAGCCCGATGGCCTCAATCCAAGGTTCTGCCATGCCCCCCGGCTCCTTCCAACCGGTTTCAAGGCTTCTGGGACGACTGCCCGAGATGGTCGTTCAGGGAAGGGGTGGAGAGGTTGATGGAAGCGATGGTCGACCAGGAAATGTCTTCAGGGGATTTCTTGCCGACAACGTGCATTCGCATGGTGGTTCCGTAAGGCAAGCTGGCCTCAATACGGCGCTCCCCTGCGGCGAGGTTGAGTTTGCTCGGCTTCGACGAAAGAAACCCACGCCACCCTCCGGGATGAACCACCGTTCCTGTCAGCGGCGCTCGTCGGCCAGACTGCCAGGACTCCACGGAACCTCCCAACCCGAGGTCCAACACATCGCCTTTGCACATCAGCCCGCCGTTGAGTTCCACCTCGTCCCAGGTACCGAATCCGGCGAGTGTTTCGAGTAATCCTTCGTTCAGTTCGCCGGGGTCTTCTTCCTCAAGCAGGCCGATGAAGCCGGCTTCGTCCTTGACGATGCTTCCCAGATCCATCACGTTGCTTGGCCAGTCGAGGTTTCGGTTGGTGAAGGCCAAGACCACGCGAACGTCAACGCCGTCGTCCTTGCCCACCCGTTCGTTGTGCATCGCCACGAGCATCCGAGCCTTTCGTGCAATGCGTTGGTTGACCGTGCTGTGATTGTGCGTTGTACCGTTTTTTCGGTGCTGAATGAATTCCTCTTCCGCATTGATTTCAAAGGAGCCCGACCAGTGCTTCTGTTCGACCACCAGCAGGGTGTTGCCGCCCACGATGACGAGGTCAATCTCCCGCTTTCCACCCTGTTCAGCATCGGGAATCCGAACCGATTCGAACACGTGCCAGCCGTTCGCTTTCCCGGCAGCGCGGCTGATTTTAGCGAGCCGTTGTTCGGCCAACTCGCCGGCGCGATGGATCTCGTCAGGGGGATGGAAACGACGTCGTTCCCGCCACCACGTCCAGCGTGCACCGAGTTTCATGCTTTCACCGAAGAAGTTCGTCCACGCTGTTGACGATGATGGTCGGGCGCTGTTCGGCTCCCTCAGGTAATTCGTCAACGTCGGCCTGAGTGGCTTCGCCGGACAGCACCAGCACGCCCACCACCCCGGCACGGGTCGCCATTGCCATGTCGGTGTAGAGCCGGTCGCCCACCATAGCGCATCGCTCGGGCTTGAGGCCCAAGGCTTCGATCTTGTGCAAAATCATGCCCGCATTGGGCTTGCCCGTGATGTGTTCAGGATCAACACCCGTCGTCGCTTTGAACATTGCCAAGTAGGCGCCAACATCGGGCAGTCCACCATCGGGGCTCGGGCAGACCATGTCGGGATGGCTGGCCACGAGAGGGACTCCCGCGTGCATGTGAATGCTGGCTCGAGCGATTTTGTCGTAGGTCAATTCCGTGTCGTAGCCCAGCACCACGTACTGGGGGGCCGTGCTCTGCGTGTTGACGCCGATGGCTTCGAGCATGCTCCGCATGCCCTCAGTGCCGACCAACCACGTCTCGGTGATGCCGTTCTTCTGCAACCACGCCAGCAGGTCGTGAGTGGAGAGCAGCACGTCGTCTTCGGTGGCTTCAAGACCAAGGGCGTGGAGTTTGGTCAAGTATTGCGAGACCGATTTTGAAGAGTTGTTGGACAGGAAATAACGCTGCACACCTTGCGCTTTGCACCGCTCCAGAAACGCTTCGGCACCTTCGATGAGTTCACCGCCGAGGTAGATGGTTCCGTCCAAGTCGAGGAACACGGCGTCAATGCCCGAGAGCGATGCGTCCATGGTGCCACCTTAGAACATCAAGGTCTTGAACATGAACCATGGGGAGTGGAGGTTTTCTTGCGCTTCCTTGCTCGCAATCATTTCCGTCATCATTTCCTGAATGGCCGGTTTCTTCGAAGCTTTGCCCACGAACCAGTTGAGCAGCCACGCCCGACGACTCATTTTCTGCATACGGAAGGAATTCGTGAGTTCGGGTCCAAGCGCTTTCCACAGGGCTTCTTGGTAGTCTTCCGGGGATTTGCCTTCCATGATGTGCTTCGCCGCCATTTCCCCACTCACCAGTGCGTTTCCCACGCCTTCGCCGCTGAACGGGTCGACCAGCGAGGCCGCATCACCCACGAGGAAGATCCCGTTGCTGGCGGACCGTCGCGGCTGCTTACTCGCTTTCTTTCTCGGTGAGCCAAACGGCAATTGCCATCCTTTTCCGGTGCCCGGAATCATGGTCGCTTCGGCGAAGCGGTCTTTGAACAGCGGATGTTCAGCGATGACTTCGGCTTGAAGCGCCTTGAGTTTCTTGGACTGCTTGTCCAGCAGCGACATGACCATGCCGATGCCGACGTTCACCACGCCTTCCGCGACGGGGAAGAGCCAGAAATAGCCGGGGATGACCGTGTCAACAAAGTGAATTTCGATGTCGCCGACGTTGTCCTCGCAGCCCTTCACGCCTCGCCAGTACTCGCGGTAGCCAGCGCAGTAATGGTCGCGGTCCATCATCGGTTCTTCGTAGGTCTCTTCAAGCATGGATTTGGCCACCGGGCAACGATAACCCGCAGCACCGATGACGTTGGGAGCGTGGAAGGTCAATTCCTCGCCGTTGCGGCCTCCAATCCGAACGACGATGCCGCTGGCGTGGCGCTGTGCCCCCGAGCCCTTGCCGGGGTCTTCACCGCCTGCACCGTCGTTGTAGAGCACGTCGCGAACGTCACCGCCCTGAATGACGGCACCTCCGGCGTCTCGCACGAGTTGCTGGACTTGGTTGAACAGCAGGTAGTCGAATTGTTGGCGGGGGAGCGAATACCCAGCCTCGAGACGCTGAACGTCTTCTTCGGGCAACGCAACACGAACGTTGTGGCCTTTGGGCGAGGAGAAAACAATGCCCGTCACACGGAAATGCGGCGTGGATTCGAGGGTTTCCTTCACGCCAAGTTCCTTCACATGGCTGAGGGACTTTCCACCCACGGCGTCACCGCAGATTTTGTCGCGTGGCCAGGTCTCTTTTTCGATGAGCAGCACTCGCTTTCCTTCCATGGCGAGGTAGCCTGCTGCCGCCGATCCGCCCGGGCCTCCGCCAACGACGATGGCGTCGTAGGTTTCACCGCCGGCTGGAACGGATCCAGAGTCGATGGGCTGCTTCCACATGACGTCGGCTCCGGTCCGTGGTTCTCCCATGGTTTCAATGGAGCATGGGCACCCTTTGAGGATATGGTTTCACGGGCCATGGCAACCACCACACTCATCATCTGTGAGCCGGTCCCGAAGTCATGGATGCCGACGACCAAGCGGCGCTTTCGTCGTTTGTGCCCCAGCGGCGAAAAGCTGCCCTCGTCCTCCTCAGCGTAACCCTCGTTTGGGGCGCGACGTTCATTTGGATGAAGCAGGCCTTGAACGCCCTTGAGGTGGAAATCGAGACTTTTGGAACGTTTTCTGTCGTGGCCTACTTGGTGGCCCTTCGCTTCTTGATCGCCACCGCACTGGTCGCCGTGGTCTTCCCCAAAGCTCGGGCCGGCCTTCGTCTCCCCGTCATTTGGAAAGGTGGGGGGATTTTGGGCGGGCTCATGCTCGTGGGTTTTGTCAGCCAGATGGTGGCGCTCAACGACATCAATCCCTCAACATCCGCCTTCCTCACATCGCTCTACGTCGTCATGACCGCCGTGCTGACTTTGTGGATGAGCGACCAAGCGCCTCGACGAGCCCTGTACTGGGGTGTGTTGATGGCCACCGTCGGGGCGGGGTTCATCGAAGGCCCCCCGCACCTGTCGTGGGGTTGGGGCGAGATCGTCACCGTGGCGTGTGCGCTGTTTTTCGCCCTCCACATCATTTTCACGCAACGCCTCACCTTGGCGTTTGACCCGTTGATGCTGACCCTCACCTCGTTCATGGTGGTGGGATTTGCGTCGCTTGCCCTGGCCCTCGGATCGAGCGATGCACCGGCGAGCATGGTCGTTGAGGTGGTCTCACGAGAAGGCGTCTTGCTCCCCGTGGTCTTGCTTGGTGTGGGCGGGTCGTTCTTTTGCCTCGTGGCCTTGAACATGTTCCAGCGTCACATGCACCCCGTTCAGGCGGCCATCATCTATGCCTTCGAGCCCGTGTGGGCGACGTTGTTCGGTTTGGGGCTTGGTTTGGTGGCGTGGTCGTGGTGGATTCCGTTTGGCGGCGGCGTCCTCTTGTTAGGAAACATTGTCGTAGAACTTACATCCTCAGAAAACGAGGACCCGCCCGCAAATCAAACCGGCGTGTAGAAGCGTTCAAGGTGCGAGTTTTGCTGGGAAGAACGGAGATGCACGTGTCGGACAAAAAAGACCCCAGCCGCTTTGCCACCCGCGCCGTTCACAGCGGTACACAACACATTGGCGATGCCGTGAACACACCCATTTTCCAATCCTCGACCTACAAGCTCACCGACGAACGCTATGCAGGTTGGGCTGCCGGCGCGCAACACACGCTCCTCTACGCCCGCCTCTCGACGGTCAACTCCGACGCCGTGGCTCAGAAATTGATAGCGATGGAGAACGGGGAAGACGCTGAGACCTTCTCCTCGGGCATGGGCGCCATCTCAACCACGCTCCTTGCGTTGCTCAATCAGGGCGATCACATGGTCGCCAGCACGGACATTTACGGTGGCACCTACGGTCTGCTGACCGAAGAATTCCCTCGGTTTGGCATTTCCACGACGATGGCTGACATGCGCGACGCCTCGTCGTACGAAGCCGCCATTCAAGAGAACACCAAAATCCTCTACATCGAGACCCTGACCAACCCCGTGCTCAAGGTGTGCGACATCGAAGCCATGGCAGACGTTGCGAAGCGACACAACCTCTTGCTCATTATCGACAACACCTTTGCCTCACCGTGGGGTTGCAAGCCCTTGGACATGGGTGTTGATCTTGTCATTCATTCCACCACCAAGTACCTCGGTGGCCACTCCGATATCTTGGGCGGTGCTGTCGTGGGCTCCAAGGAACTCATCGCTGAAATTTTCCAGCGGAAGGTTCACCTCGGTGCAGCTCCCGACCCACATTCGTGTTACTTGCTCGAACGCGGCATGCGAACGCTGGACGTGCGGATGCCCCGAATTTGCGAGAACGCCCACACGCTGGCCCAACGTCTTGAGGCTCACAGTGCCATCGAGCGCGTCTACCATTCCAAACTGAAAAGCCATCCCGATTACGAGGTGGCCCAACGCATCTTGCCCAACGGCTCCGGGATGATTGCCTTCGTTGTGAAAGGCGGTGATCCGGCGGCCCTTGCGTTCATGCGAAAGTTGGACATCATCTACGAAGCAACCAGCCTGGGGGGCGTGGAATCGCTCATTGAATGCCCCTTCAATTCCAGCCACGGCGCCGTTCCCGAAGACGTTCGTGTGGCGGCCGGCGTGGTGCCGGGTTTCGTTCGATTGAGCATCGGCATCGAGGACGTTGAAGATCTCTGGGCCGACATCGAGCAGGCGTTGCCCTGATGAAACTCACTGACCTGTCGTGGTCTTGAGGTCGTCGAAGGCAGCGTTCCAGTCGGTCTGCAGGTCAGCGACTTCGTCGTCTTTGGCCTCCAAGAGTTGTTTTCCAAGGCCCCACAGGACACCGGTCGGTACCGCCCATACGCCACCGCGGTCGCGGGCGTTGGCCTCGAAATGCCACTCCTGTCCGCCCGAGCGACCAACGGCCACGAGCCAAGCCCATGAGGCGGCCGCTTCGTCCACTGAGCCGTGCCGGGCCGTGGCTTTGCGTTCCACCGAACCCATGCCTTGCGTTAGGCCAGCCACGATGTAATCATGAATCATGGTCGAAGCGAGACCAGCATCTTTGCATGGCGGGAACCGTGCCTTCTGCTGAGCCAAGGCTTTGGCTTGGTCGAGGCCTTTCAGGAATTTTCCAAACGGCTTGGGACTGTCTCGCTGTTGTTCCCAAATCACCCCGGCGTCATCGCCTTCAAGGCCAAGTACGGCCAAGGCTTCCTTCCCGTGGGTTGGCCAAAAGGCGGTGAGGACATCGCCGCAGGTGGCGGACGGCATGATACGAATGCATCGGTCTTCGCGTTGTTCGGGACTCCCCTTCGCTTCAACTCGCAACCCGATGGTGTCCTCGTGAGGTTCAGTGACGGCCAGTCGAAGGATTTCTGCGGCAAGCAATCGTTCCTCTGCAGAACCGTTGTGGTCTTCAAGAGCAGATTCGAGGACGTCGGTCGCCAAACCTTCGAGCCAGACTTCGCCAACGAGGATGCCGTCATCGATGCCTTCCATCACGGTCTGCTTCATGGCGGAAGCGACGATGCCTTCGTTCATCGTGAGTCCTTGCCAGGCATCAACGACCTTGTCAATGCCTTCTTGGCTGGCCTCAGGAAGCGGTTGGTCTTCGGGCCATCCTTCCGGTGTCCAAACGGCGTCAAGGGCAAGGATGGAGGGCAACAGCGGCGGGAGCATGGACAATGCGAGGTGGTGGACGAACGGGGCGTCTTTCTTTGAGAAGGTCGCCAGGGCATCCAAACCGAGACCGACGACGGCACCGTTGTGGAATCGGAAGGCAACGTAGCCGGTTGCAGAGGGGTTGCCGTTCACCACGTCTTCCGCCTCGAGGCCTTCCGTGGTCCACACGGACTGTCCGTTCATTTCGGATTTCGTGAGGTCGAATCGAGACCGGCTGAGGACATCCTCAAGCCAGTCTTTGGGCGGTCGAGGTTCCGGGCCGGTGCAAACAAATCCACCTTCCCAACTGAAGAAGTACATGCCACGCTTGGCGTGGTCCTCCCAGGGAAGCATGCGGAGGGTGAGGTTGGCATAATTTTGGATCCCAGCAAGGTAGCCGGGTTTTCCATCTCCTCGTCGGACATAGGAACCGGAGCCGAAGGACCCTGAATTGAACTGACCCACCATCGTGAACTGTTCGTCGTGCGAAGCATGGAGTGAACCAGCGAAGGCTTTGGCCACGTCGTCGCCGCGTTTGGCCATCATGCGCTTTGAGAGCCATTTCAAATCGTCTTTTTTCTTGATGATTTTCTCAATCTCACTCAGGGTTTTCGTGACGGGGTCTGTACGACCCCAACGCATCTTGCCCGTGAATTCCATAGCGGGGAGATGACTTCGTGGATTTTCACGGAATTGACCCAGCTCCTTGGCGAGTTTCTTCGCCGTTGCTTCGTTGGCTTGCTTCGTCCCTCGCATCCTCGCCTTGGTCTTTTTTTGACCGGGGAATTCCACTTTGGACGGTGCTGGCACGGAACTCCCTCGTTTCCGCTGGCCGGGTGGTGGGGTTTGAGACCTTCGCGTGAAAGGGCTCATGTCGTTGACCCCCATCGGTTCATTCATGCCCACGGTAACCTTGCTTGGTACGGCCCAAGACGGGGGTCGTCCTCAGCCGGGCTGTCAGCGACCGTGCTGTGCTGATCTGGGGGCCGCCGATGTCCGCCATCCGGTGAGCCTCGGCATCACCGACGAACACGGCCAGGGGCATCTCATCGAAGCGACGCGAGCCATGGGTGAGCAACTCAAGATGTGGGGCCATCCACCCCTTCAATCCGTTTTGCTCACCCACGCACACTTTGGCCACGTGGATGGCCTGGGGTTGTTCGGTCGTGAAACCCTCAATGCCCGAGGGCTCAACCTCTACGCATCGTCCTCCATGCTATCGCTCATTGATGCCACACCCCAATGGGCGCTGATGATGGAGCAGGGGGTGTTCACACCCATTTCCGTTTCAACCGGGAGTGAACATGCGCTCTCAGAGAACATCACCGTCGTTCCCGTGGTGGTTCCGCATCGAGCCGAACTCTCCGACATGCACGCCTTCATCGTGCGTGGACCGAATCGCTCCCTGTTGTTCCTGCCCGACCACGACCGGTGGCAGGAAACACTGGACCATCACGGCGCACCGTCCATTCGAAGTTGGTTAACGGCACTCAAGGTTGACATCGCCCTCATCGACGGGACGTTTTGGAGCGCTGACGAACTGTCAAGCCGAACCCAGCATGAAGTTCCTCATCCTCCGGTGAGTGAGACCCTTGAACGGCTAGGACCTCGCACGGAAGGAGACCCTGAAATCGTCTTCATCCACATGAACCACACCAACCCGATTCACCGTCCTGACTCGGATGAGCACGGGCAAGTAACGGCGCTTGGCTGGAGCGTGGGTGAGCAGGGCATGACGTTCACGCTATAGGCGTCATGCCACTGGGCTGGAAGACCAACATGGTGAGCGTGGCCGTTACCGTCTCACTGTCGTCGCCGCCGAATGGATTTCCATTGTTGGCGTTCAACGAGACATCCATGGTGAGGCTACCAACCATTTCAGGTGATTTCCCGAGCATGTTGAGGACCGTGATGAGGTCGTCTTCGGTGCCGTTGAGGGTGTAGTCGCCGGCGCCGGTGGCGTACTCGGACAGTGCCGCATTCGGCACGATGCTGCCCACCTCCGTGGTGCTACCACAGGCATTGGTGCTGCGCTCACCATCATCGCTTTCCGAGAAGGGGCCGGCCAAGCCGCTGTAGTCAGGACTCGTGACGATGTCGTCACATGCTGCAGTGACGGTTTCTCCAGTATCGGTGTAGGTGATGGTCAGGACGGCGCTCAGCACGGCCGTCGTGGTTTCATCGATGTCCACCTGGAAGGTTAGGGTCTCTCCGTCGTTGAGGTTCAGGGTTTCCGATTGGGTCCACTCACTCACGGTGTAGGACAACTGGTACGGGTTGTCCCCTGAGGCGGTGTCGCCTTCGGGCGCAACCGCCATGTAGGTGCCTTCAAGAGCGCCGAACAGCACGAGAATGACCACAGCACCGATGGTCGCTGTCTGCTGGGTTGGCAAACTGTAGCGCCCCAGTGGATTGGGGTTGGATTCTGCACGTCGCCAGCAGAGGATGAAGTGGGTCGCAAAGGCCGAACTCATGGCTGGAATGGACGGGAAGATGTCATTGCCGTAACCGCTGAAACTCCAGACGATGACGGCACTCAGCGCCGCTACCATCATCCAGATGGTGTGCTCGGTGTCGGGCTCGTAGCCCATCATACGAACCAACAACAGCGGAACGAAGATGCCGCCAAGGCCGTAGACGGCCAGCACGACGAGGGCGAAGACGGAGTCACCAAAGCCAGGGAACTGCTGTCCTCCAAGCGCAATGAGGGTAACGAACACGGCGATGACCATCGTGACCAGTTTGGTGGTCGTGTGCTCTTGAGCCCACTCGGGCTTGACGTCGTCGGTGATGGCCGCCGTGCAGGCCAACACTTGGCTGTCGGCCGTTGACATGGTGGCGGCGAAGATGGAAGCGAGGATCACACCGGCCAAGAAGGGGTTGAGCACTTCCATCGCCAGCAGCGGTAAACCGTCCTGCGCTTGGGAAGCGTCGAGGTCGAGGAAGATGGCTCGGCACGCCAAACCAATGATGAACATCAGGGCGATGAAGGGGGTTTGCCACACGAAGAACCAGATGGCAGCCTCCTTCCGGTCCTTGTCGTCCTTGAGCGTCATCACTCGAGAAACCACTTGCGGTTGACCTGCCACGCCCAAACCACCGAGGAAGAACGCACCAATCCACAACGTCACGCCGAAGGTCAAATCTGCCGGGAACATGTTGACCATGCCGGGATCAATGTCCTTGAGGGAGTTGTGAAGGCCCGAAAAGCCACCCACTTCAGCAACGGCGACATAACAGAGGATGGTTGAACCAACGATCATCACGCACGATTGGGCCGCGTCCGTCCAAATCGAGGCCCGAATGCCCCCCGCATAGCAGTAGGCCACCACGAGGACGAAGCCGATGAGAATCCCGATCACTTCGGACCAGCCGAGCATGGCTTGGAGGGCCACGCCACCGGCCACCAGTTGCGCGGCCGCATAGATGGAGAGGAAGGCGACGGAGAGGATACCGGCCAGTTTGGCTTCCGGGGCGCCCGTGGTCTTGGAAACAAGGGAAGAGAGCGAGCGAACGCCTCGTTCATTGCCTTCTTTCTGGATGAATTTGTAGAGCCAAATCCACGCCACGGCCTGACCGAGGGTGGAGACCAGCCCGATCCAAATACCCGAATAGCCCTGCACGAAGATGAACCCGATGAACCCGATGAACATGTAGCCGGAGTTCCACGTGCTGACGGCACTCAAGGCCGCCAGCGCAGGGTGCATGCCTCGGCCGGCCACGAGGTAATCGTCGGTCGTGTCTTGCTTGACGCGCATGGACGCCAGCCCCACTCCGGCGAAAAAGCCCATGAACAGCAGGAAGGAGAGCAGAAGGACGATTTCATCGGATAGGCCGAACATCTTCACGCACCTCTTTTCCAACGAGCGAGCGCCTTCTCTTCAATCTCACCCGTGCTTGCGGGGAAGACGAGGCAGTTCAACCGGCCCCCTTTTTCCTTCTCAAGTTCGCCCACCGTGGTGGCCACCATCGCCTGATCGGGCGTACCCATGTCCGAGCACAGCACAACGGGCATCTCCTCCATGGGTTGTTGCAAATAGCGTGCGATCATGACGTGCTTTGAGGCTTGAACGCCATCCCCGAGCGACGCGTCATCGACGTCGGCATCACGAAGCTTCGCCCACATCAATCGCATAGCGTGGGCGGCATCGGAAGGCGTCATGGGGCGCTGGTCGCCGGTGCCCTGACCCGTCGGGTCAAGGTCGAGCAACGCCAGCGTGTGGAGGTTTTGAGCCCAGTTGACGGCCACGACTTCCAGCGGCGACGTCGCCACCCAACCGCCGTAGGGGTAGGTGAAGGTGGTTTGGCGGCCAAACTTGTAGTTCGAAAGGCCCACGGCCCCCGTCACCAGTGTGGTGATGGACAATCCGTGGAACACTCGGCATTCAACACCGGCACTTATCGCTCGAAGTTGCAGGTCAACATGCGTCGTGGCTTGAAGCGGGTCGCCAACCACGAGCAAGGCCACCAGCGATGTCTTGGCGAGTGCGAGAAGTTCGTCCGGCTCCTCCACTTCGGGACGCATGACGCGTTGGATGGCCCCTACCTGCGTCTCCAACCGTGCCAATTCTGCCTCGGGCCAGAGCGCCGTGTACGCTTCATAGCGACGATGGTCAGCGGCCGCAGCGGCCTGCAACGCTTCGTGCGTCATCCCTTCGAGACGACCCAAACCCATCCCAATCAGCAACAAGCCGGTTGTTGGCAGGCCGGATGCTTGGGATGTTTCTGCCGCCATGCTCAAACCTCCGAGACGCTTGGACAGGGCGAGGGCCATGCGTCATTTGAGCGTGCCGAGCGACCAGACACAGGCGTGGTTGGAGCGGTGCAGGGCTGAGGGGTGGCTTGCCCCAACGGGCGTGATGGCGCTGGAGAACGGGCGTCGTGCTGTTCCACTGAATGAACATGCACCCGAAGCGAACGACCCGTGCTGGTCCGGATTGCTGGTTGTCGACCTTGAACCGATGACCAAGGGCCCTGCCCACTGGAAGGAACGTCTGCCACCAGCCCTGCAACAGCTTCCGGATGAGACATGGCCTTCAGCGTATGAGATTCAGGGCGACGTGTTGATGGTGAAGCTCGAAGAAGCCGCCTTGGCGCACAAGAAAGCGGTCGGCCAAGCGATGTTGGACCAACTTTCCAGCGTGCGACTGGTGTGCGCGGACAAGGGCGTGATGGGTGATTTCCGCGTTCGTGAATTGGAACCCCTGGCTTGGCGAGGTGATGAGCCGAGCACGCAGACCGAAATTCGAGAACACGGCCACCGAATCCTCGTTGACCCGAGCAAGGTCTACTTCTCAAGCCGCCTCTCAACGCAGCGAATGGAAACGCTTCAGCAACTTCGGGCGTTTTCAAATCAATTGGGACGGCCATTGGTTGTGGCCGATCCGTACGCCGGCGCAGGCCCGGCCTTCCCCCTTCTCTTGGCGGAGGCGGGCTTGATCTCCGGCATGCTGGCAGGCGATCTCAATCCATCAGCTGTGGAATTGTTGGAGGCGAACCTCGAACGCTGGACGATGAAACGAGACGCACCGCTCGCTCCAGCAGAGGTCGTGTGCGAGGACGCACGGGCATGGAAAAACCAGGATCGACTGTGTGGCCGCGCCCATGCGCTGTTGGTCAATCTGCCTCACGACAGTTTCGAACACCTTCCCGACCTGTTCCCGGTCTTTGACCGCTCGAACACGAGCCTCCTGCGAGGGTGGGCCATCGTTGAACGGGACAGCCTCCCTGGCCGTACTGACCGATTGAAACGGCTGGTGGCTTCGGCTGGCGGCACGGCGAGCGAAACCCACGTCTCGGAAATCAAGGGGTTCTCAACCACGCGCTGTTTTGTGGTGTTTCAGACCACCATCACATGGGATTGAAGCGTTCACTTCATGAAGCACCGACATCTCGCAACGGTCATGGAGAACATCGTGAAGTGCACGTGCGGAGCGAGCATCAACATCGCAGGCGTTCCTCCTCGCAAAGACGGCATCAAGGTCTGGTGCAAAGTCTGCGGGACCATCACCGTGCATCAGCGCTGATTCTCGCCCGGCTTCCATGAGCGGGCACGCCCCTGACCTTTTCGTATCGGCATGTTCATGGTCGTTCCTCGCTCACCATAAAGGGAGTGAGGACCATGTCGGACAGGCCCCTTGTGATTGATGTCGTTGACAACGGCGGTCAGTGGACGCACCGAGAATGGCGCATGCTTCGCTACCTCAAGGTGGACACGCAAATCATCGACAACACCACGCCGGTGGATGAGCTCCGTGAGTTGGACGGGTTGATTCTCTCCGGCGGCGCGGCGCGAGTCGGCTTGACCGGAGAACTCGGAAACTGCGGCGCATTCCTCGAACTCGACATCCCAATCCTCGGTATTTGTGCGGGCCACCAATTCATGGCGCGCCACTACGGCGGCGATGCCCGCGAATCCCCCGAACCTGAATTCGGTGCGATGGAAATTGAACTCGTGGACGGCGGCGGGACCATCTTTGCCGGCACCAACCCGACCCAAACAGTGTGGGAATCCCACAACGACGAAGTTCACGTCGTCCCCGAGGGCTTCTTCATCACGGCCGGCAGCCCCTCATGCAAGGTTCAGGGGATGGAAAATCAAGCCGGCGACCGCTTTGGGCTTCAGTTCCACCCCGAAGTCAACGATTCAGAATTCGGCAAAGAGATGTTCGAGAATTTTGTCGCAGTGTGCCGCGCTCGCCGTGATGGGTAATCGTCATGTCTGGTCGGTCAAAACGGAACCTTGGACAATACTTCACCCGAGATGATGTATGGCTCCGCCCCCACATCGTAGAACACCTTCGTTCCCTTCACGTTCGATACAACACCTGTCTCGACCCGTTCGCAGGCGATGGGCATTTGCTGAACGTTGCCGCTTCGTTGGGGTTTGATGTTGTTGGCCACGACGTGGACAGCGCGATTTGCGCCGCCAATGGATGGGGAGAACCGAACGATTCCATCCTCCATGTCCCCCCTCACGCCGACGCCTTCGTGTTGACCAACCCCCCCTACCTTGCCAAAAATTCCGCCAAGCGAATGGATGCCCCTGCGCAGTCTTATTTTCGACCGGGAACCGTCCTCCCCTTGACCAACGCACATGCCAGCACGCTCGATGATTTGTTCAAATTGGCCATTGAGCAAACCTTGGCGCAGTACGATGATTCGGTGTGGATTGTACCTGAATCGGTGGTGCAGGACGTGGAGCACCTGCCCCATTGGAAGACTCGCCTTCATTCCTTGACGGTGCTGGAAGACAACCCGTTCACCGATACCGAACACCCGGTTTGCGTTTTGGTGTTTTCAACCTCCCAGGCGAACGGTGAGTTGTGGAAAAATGACACTCGGTTGGGCTCATACCAGGACGTCTGGAACCGGCATAACGAGACCCGCACCTACCCCAGAGATGCCACGACCATGAGGTTCAACAGCCCAACCGGCACTCTCGGCTACCGGGCCGTGGACGGCACCAAAGCGGACGGGTCCATGCGAATTCGATTTTGCCTCGGCGATGAACTTGGCTACGACCGACAGCGAATCAAGGTGAGCAGCCGCCACCTCACATACATCGACGTCGACCTGGAAGGCGACGAACTCGCAGCGGTGATCGAGGAAGCGAATCGGCAAATCGAAGCCTATCGGGCGGCCACGCATGATGTGTTTTTGACAGCCTTCATGGGCAACACCAAGACCGGCGTTCGGCGACGACGCATGGACTATTTCCTTGCTCGTCGACTCTTCAATGCTGCTTATCTGGCTGTGAAATGAACCTCGCTGCTACCCCCATAGCGTTATAGTGGAGAATTATGCAGTACGAGACGATGTCCACCGTGCGACGAACCCCAGCCCGCCTGCTCGCAACATTGCTGTTGCTGACCGCCCTTTCCCCCATAGCCTTGGTCCAAGCCGTGCCCGACGAACCGTCGGAGTACTACTACGGCGTGGAATACGACTGGTCAAGCCTTGACAGCGATCTCCAAAACGTGACCGGCCTGGACATCCAGGAATTGTTCTCTGAGATCATGGAGGATGCTGACGGCGCAGGGTTCAACCTCGACCTCGGTCAGTTGACCACCGGAGCCTCCAATGTTTACGTTCACCAAACCGAGGACATCACGCCCCAAACCATCCAAGACTTGGATGGGAACGACGTCCAGGTGTGGAGCCGCACCAGCGACGTGGTGCTTCGCCACGGCCTGCTGTCCAACGCCGTCATCATGACCGACTGGTCGGAGACCACCTTCGGTAGCGAACCTACGGGCTTTGACATCGACGTCATCGCCGAAGCCGAGAACGTGCTGACCGTGGACATGCTCTACACCGAGTACCTCGACGACCAGTACCAACTCATCGGGGCCGACATGGACGTTGACATGACCGTGGGCAACGACATGAACCTCGGCATTGACATCACCCTTGAGGGCGACGGCGAGGAACTCAACGTTGACTTTGACACCGGCATGGACTTCAGCTATTCCATCGATTCACAGGCTGAATGGCGCCTGGGCAACCCCAGCCCCATCTACGTCACCGCTGCCTCCAACGACAACACACGTTGGGAATGCGCCGGCGATTACGACGAAGTGGCAGTGAGTTCAGATGAATCAGGCCACGAACATGAGGTCAACGACATGTGCGGCATGATCGACGGCTCTTACATCGGATCGGCCGACTACAACGTCTACCTCACCGGTCTGCCAATGGAAGAGTTTGGCTTCGATGCAGGTCAGTTTGACATCAGCATCAGCGACGAACTCACCAGCGAAGGTGACTACGAAGGCGAAGCCGACATGGACGATGTCTCGTTCAGCATGCGCACCGACGAACCCCTCGAGGTCAGCCTTGGCGATGGAAACACGCTCGATGTCACGGCCTGTGATACCTGCCCGCCTGGCAACCCGGTCATGTTCGTCATGATGGTCAACGTCTTGGTTCACGCCAGCGAATCCTTTGGTGAGGCTGTGGCTGAAGACTTTGAGGCTGAACTTGAGGACTCGATGGGTGAACTCTTCGAGAACTGGTTTGGCATCGACGAGGGTGGCGACATGGATGATTACGACGACAGTGACAACTGGTTCATGTGCGACAACGGTGAGATGATTGAATCGTGGTACGTGAACGACGGTTCAGAAGACTGCATGGACGGCTCTGACGAAGACGATCTCTTCCTGCGTGGTGGCACCTCTCAAGACTGGAACACCGGCGAGGAATACTACAGCTTCAACGGCCGTGTTGACGCCACTGCCCTTGGATTCGAAACCTCGCCCACCATCATGTGTGAAATCGATGGAGAGTATCAAGAATTGACCATCGACAACGTGAACGACGGATGGGACGACTGCGATTCGGGCGAGGACGAAGATGGAAACCCAGGCTCTCCCGAATCCTACATCTGCGAGGACGGCACAGAGATCACCTTTGTTATGGTCAACGACGACAACGCCGACTGCCCCGATGCATCCGATGAACCCGCTGATAACGAGGGTGACTGGTTCCTCTGTGAAAACTACGACCGCATTCCGTTCCAGTACGTCAACGACGGTACGCAGCATTGCGAAGATGGCGATGACGAGCACGAAACCCGCCAGTCAGGCAATTTCTATTGTGACGACTACACCACGAACCTGGACTTTACCCTCGTGAACGATGGTGCGGCCGACTGCGCTGACGGTTCAGATGAAGGAGAAGCCATTTTCTTCTTGATGGACGCTTACATGAACGATGGCGACGGCACCGTGCTTGCCTCAATGGATGATCTCATGGCCTGTGCGGGATGGAGCTGCGATGTTTCGATCAGCATTGACTCGGGCTACATCTCGCTCGAGACCGAGGTCCCAGCCGATACGGAATACGGTGAGAACACGATGTGCGTCGGTGGAAGCATCACTGCTCCCGACGGCACCGTGTTGGCCTCCGCTGTTGAAAACTGCGATTCAATGTGGGTTGGACCAGAGATTCGAGACTGGGAGAGCAACATGGGCAACGAAGGCGACAACACCCTCCGTGTCACAGCGGGTGCAGGCACTTGGAGCGGCGATTACGACGACATCACCATGCACTGGGACGTCACCGACGCCGACGGCACGGTCGTTGGCCAAGGTGCCGAAGCCTTCCAGAACGAGCAGTCGGTGTACGCTGAAAACATGGTGGACATTTCGGGCCCCGGTGATTACTGTTTGAACGTTGAACTGGTTGAAAACGGAAAGACCGAGCCCTATGACACCTACCAGCAATGCATGACCGTTGAAGACGGCCCTGAAGTCAGCGAGCGTGTGGAGAAGATCGTCGGCGCTCTGGCCGAATCCGGCCTCGAGAACGTGCTCGAGAACTTTGGCAACAACCTCGACACGACCTTCCAGGAACTTGACGAGGACTACGAAGTCCCCGTCTTCCCCTACGCCGACGGCATGTGGGCGCCCCTTTGGAGCAACGAACATGCTACCATCGTAGGCGTTGGTGTGTACGCTTGGGACGAGGACGGCAACGCCTACGTCATCGCTGGACCCGAAACGACCGGCTACAGTCAGGACCTGCCCATGACCTTCGCTAGCATCCGCTACATCACCGGTGTGCCCGCCCAAGAGGCTCAGGAACAGATGGCTGAATTTGACGACCTCGAAGACATCGTGGACGTTGAGAACCACGACCTGTCCGAGTTGGCGGCCGACCTCGAAGAAGCAGGGGCTGACACGTCCGACCTTGGCCTCGGCGACGGTACCGACAACAGCGGTGAGACCACCGACGACGGCGACGACGGCGACGACGGCGAACAAACGGCCGAGGACATCGCTGAAGATGCCGGTCTTCTGCCGTTCACTTCACCGCTGACCGTCATGGCTCTCATTGGTCTGGCTGCACTTGCCGGCCACCGACGCCACGAGAACGAGTGAAGTCAAAAGCAACGGGGGAGAGGGTGAGCCGTGCTGCCACGGCCACGGCCCCACCGTGCGTTTGGTGTTGTGCGCTTGAGCGTGACCGCCCTGTTGGCCGTTCACGTGTTCATTTCAGCTTGGTTGGTCGCCACGGTTGAGGGCACCTACACCGAAGGGAAACCCGCCCCGACCGAGGCCCATTCCTTGGTGGCCATCGACAAGGACCAAACCATGATTGACGTTGAAATCAAGAAAGCGACCTCGTTTTTCTTCTACACCCTTGAACGGGACGCCGATGCTGCCGTCCCGGTGAGCGACAGCGAGACCACTTCCAATGGTTCAACCTCGAACGGCTCGTCCGATACGGCCGATGACAACGAGGGCGAACGAGACGCGACAAGCAGCCAAGACCGTGAGTGGTTGGAATTGGGCCGTCAATCGGTGACGGTGGCCTTGGTTCTCATGGTGCTCGGTGAGGCACTGATGTTCACGGGGCTTCGTTGGCGTCACCACCTTCGCATGCTGGGGTTCTTGTCGACCATCGTCGCCTTTGCCGTGATTTTCCCAGGGTTTTACATGCTTGAATTGACCGGTGGGTTGGGCGACGACGAGGACGCTGCGGCTTCGAACACACCGGGCGCCAACTTGGAAACCGTGACCTTCGTTCACACCAATGCTTCCTCGGATGCATCCGTCACCTGGCTTGGCTTTGAGTTGGAAGCAGACTTTTCAGGCTACGACCTGGGCCTCGTTGCTCCAGAAAATCGATCGGCGGTTGCCGAAGCGGTGCCCGAACCAGGGAGTAAAGACGCCGAGTCGTTCGTTGCTTTCGAGTCGTCATTCAATGTTCAACTTGGGAAAAATCTTGACTCACTCTTGGTGCTGCCGTTCATGTGGTACCTGATGCCAGCGCTTCCCGTCGGCCAATCCACGAAAAGCTTCGCTGGTGATGAGGAAGAATGAGCGCCCACTCCGGGAATTGAACCCGGGTCGCAGGAATGACAATCCTGCATGATAACCTCTACACCAAGCGGGCTGTAGCACCTTGTCGGGGACGCAACCGCTATTTAAGCCGCGCCATGTGGGTGAAATGGGTGCCACCGTGGTGAAAGGAAAGACATCTGCAGAAAAATCGCGAGATGATGAACAGCAATCGCAACTCGACAACATGCTGGGCGATGCTTTTGGCGACATTGGGGCCCTCGAACAAGCACCGGAAGAAGCACCGTCTCCACCCGAAAAATCACCAGCCCCTAAAGGGCCTCCATCCGGCCCGCCCAGTGGTCCTCCCTCAGGCCCTCC
>CEUV01079960.1_pt1 | contig 19919 bp, 16 predicted proteins | sample 356401 | NCBI WGS metagenome assembly CEUV01 (sample SAMEA2622710, study PRJEB7988) | marine metagenome | isolation source: saline water (ENVO:00002010), including
GTTGGCAAGTATACGATTTCTTCAGTTGAATCGATATCGTTTCTCGTATCACCATCGCCGTTACTGTCCTCTAAGAAATTCAAATCCCACATGAATTTCATTGGGCTTCCTTCTGGATCGACTGTTTGTGATGCATCCAGCATCGCAATGTCTCCGCTGCGTACAACTTCAGGAATTGAGAGATTGATTTGCGGAGCACCGTTTACTCTAACGAGCACAGTGGTTGAATCGCTTCCGCCGCCATCGTTCGTGACTGTTAGTTTCACATTGAATTGACCAGAACGTAGGAACTGATGTGAAGTAAATCCAGCAATGGTTGTAGCCTGAGTTCCGTCACCAAAATCCCATGCAAATTCGGTAATTACTCCTTCAATTGCATCTGAGGCTCTGGCATCAAATGTTACTTCCTCACCCAACTGGATCTCATTTGGAGTAGCAATTAGTGCTGCTCTTGGGTCGGTAGTGGAATCCAAAACCGCTGTACAGCCAGCAAGTAATTGCACCAGCAAGATAGCGGATAGGAATACCCCTCTCTTGCTGTTCATGAATTGCGCTCGGGTGCTTCTTATCTAACCCTGTCCCCTATATGGACAGGTTTTTTACGATTCAAAACTAACTTCTGAGGGGAGGTCGCCAATAATCTCTGCACCTACAAGGAGGTCCTCGTATTCTGCTTCATCAACTGTGTTCAATTCATAATTTGAACTCATTTCATCATTGAGTAAATCCTCGATTTCAACGTCTCCGGTATCATATTCAGGAGTAGCATCAACGAGTTGCAGTTCCTTAACATCTTCATTATCTGATTCGAAAACTGATTTTGTTTCTTCAAGAAGAGCGTCCTTGTCTAACTCTGGTAAATCAACAACAATTTCAGCAGGCTTTTGGTCAGGTTCTTCGGCCTTTTTCTTCAGCCAATCCCAGATGCCCATGCACATCCGTTCCTGAATCAGCGAAATAGAAATTTGGTAGTGATGTTCATTTGATGCGGCTGTTACCCACAGTCATGGTCGATGTTCTCCAAGGGCACAGGGTCTTGGCTTTCGACCTAGAAACTACTGGAATATCCACCAACAGTGACAAGATTGTACAAATTGCATTGATTGGAGCAGATTCTGATGGAACACCCATCCACTATGAAGTACTAATCAATCCACAGCGCCCCATTCCATATGGTGCCTCAAATGTGCACGGCATCTACGATTCCGATGTCAGAGCCAAACCAAATTTCAATCACTATGCAAAGGAAATTAGCGACCTGATGAAAGGCTCGGTTATAGTTGGACACAATGCAAGAAAATTCGATATGCCTCTACTAGAGAACGAATTCTTTCGGTGTGGAATTTCTCCTCCCAAACCCGTTGTTATACTAGATACTCTGGAAACGGTTAGACGATTGAAGATACCTAGACCGCATAATCTTGGAGCTCAGTGTGCCAGGCATGGAATCGACCTATCAAACGCTCACGATGCAGCTGCAGATGCTGCAGCAAGCCTTCTGCTGCTGTGGAAACTAATGAGAGACCACCCCTCAAGTTTCAGACGCTCTCTTGAAGATATTGAGCACTGGTTGATATCTGGTGAGGCGAGAAAGGAAGAGAGTGAATTAGGTCGTTCACTGTCAGATTTAGATTCACTAGACAGAAATGGACGCGTTAAAATTGATGATGGCGTCTACATCATTGCTTTTGGTAGGCATCGAGGTAAGGATTTGAAAACAATAGAGAATGAAGATCCACGTTATGTGGATTGGTTACTTTCGCCAAAAGGGGTTGAAGATGATGATGCTAGAGAAATTTTGAGAGATTTCATTTCAAGCATCAGGAATGGGTGACCAAGCGAGAACATCACACCAATGGCCAACCCGCCAAGTTTCACGGTTTGTCATAGCACTCCCAATAAAAATTGGACCTTGGTGGCCGGTTGCAAGTAGCTCTTGCAAAGCCTCCTTTCCCCTACCATCGAAATTAATTGGGACCTGTATACCTGTAGGCATCGCTCTTCCTTCAGCATTTGCTGGCTCACATATCTCTGCAATTCCCGAACCATTTCTATCATCAAAATGGTGTAGTAAAATCACAGAATCTGAAAAATCTTCAGTACCAAGTGTTCCGTTCTCCAGTCTCCAATTCCACCAGTGTGGGCACCATGCTTTCCAATCACAAAATCCACCGCAAGATGACTGCCCTGGTGTCGCTTCAAGAGGCACATCGGTTGGTTGTGTCGCTTCCCACGCTTCGAGGGCTTTTCCCATAACAGATTCACCTAATGCAGTGTATCTTGTTGAATTTTCAGTGTACCAACCTTCCGTCTTTACCGGTGGAGCGTTTGGGTTATTAGACAGCAGAATATCTCTGTAGAGCAGTAACTGTCTCTCGACCTCTGGCTTCAATTTGGATTCTGGAGCTCTTCCAGTTTTGAGGTCTGCAACGATCCAGCCCCGTAGTTCACCGTTAGAATCTACATCAGCAAACAGCATGTCAAGCCTACCCATTAGACGATTGTCGCTCGTTCGCAGTTCACCTTCGACGGCTATCACTCGAGATAGGATACTATTCCAAATGCCAATAGTTGTCTTCAACGGAGTTACTCCTTCTGCCCCAACTAGTCCAAGAAGCATTTTGATTGCACCACGCTGCATTCTCTTTGCCTTATCCCATTCTTTCTCTTTCCACATTGGCCTTCTTGGAGTTGCGAAGAAAATCTCCTTTTCTTCTTCCCACCTTTGTTTTAGGAATTTTTCGGCCATATTTGGTAGCCAATGAGTTTCGTCTGATTTTCTGCCAGAAAGGTCGACCTGTAACAAGTCTTCAATCGATGCGTGAACTGCTGTTCCTAAACTGGCTGCCATTCCTGCTTTACGAGGTAGGCGTTGACGGCTTAACCAATACATTCGAGGACATGTCTCGAATCTATTCCACGCTGAAGGGGAAAGTGTGTGTGGTTTTCCCTCGGCCATGCACCTGCATGAGTGGACCTCCTTCAAATCGCTTCGGATTGGAGTGAAGAAATGAGGGGTGGAGATTATACACGGGGACGTTTGTCCCTCAAACATGGAACAAGCAAAGGTTTGGCTTGACAAGGATGTTGACCTAGAGGATGCGCTCGTAGTGTGCTGTTTTCCAAGTGTTGGAATGGTATCAAGCGTAGTTGCACACTTTTTGATTGACCACTTGAAATTAGAATACATCGGAGGAGTCGCTCATCCAAAATTGCCTGCAATTTGTTTGGTTCAAGATGGCGTGCCTCTACCACCAATCCGTGCGTATGCAGGTGAACCAATTTGCAAAATCGAAGGCGTGTGCGACAAAGTTCTACTCTTGATGAGCGAAATGATAGTGCCTGACCCTCTAGTAAACGAAATCGTTAGTTCTCTATTTGAGTGGTCGAGGGAACAAAAGGCAGCTGTCGGAGTACTAATAGATGCATTCGCAAGAAAGGGAATGAAAGGTGGCCTGAATGGAAACGAGCCTTTGGTAGAATACGAAGACACCGAAGAAGTCGATGTCCTAGGTGTTGCAGCAACTCCAAAAATGGCTGAACTACTCAAAGAAATGGACATCAAATTACTCGAACAAGGTGTAATCAAAGGAATGACTGGGGCAATGCTTAGCGAAGGTGCGAGCCGTGGCAGGAGCATCATGAGTATCATGGTCGAAGCAGACCCTCGTTTCCCGGATGCAAGGGCTGCTGCAGTGATTATTGAGCAATTAAACAAGATGATGCCTGTTGCCGATTTAGATCATGAACCTTTACTAGAAGAAGCAAAGCAATTGGAAGAACAAATCAGAAGCATGATGGAAGGTGCTGAGGGAAGCTCTGCGCCTGCATCAACTTCGATGTTGTACGGCTGATTTAGCGAAAATCGCTAATCCAAGTGCTATAATCGTAATGCTTGCCCACATTGGAAATAGCATGACGGTATCTTTTGGAATGAATAGGAGAAGGGTTTCTCCTCGGGAATACTCTCCTCCAATTCCTGCAGTTGTTAGCATTAAGGCTACAGATATCATTCCAACACTTGAGTGTCGTAAATCCACGGTCGAGCCCCACATCTTTCGAAGAAGAAGGCCGATTGCTAACCCAGCAGAAGTCATTGATAGAAGCAACTTGTTTGCTAACATTGGATTATCAATTCCTTCTCCACTAATCGCATTTACACCGCTAATGATTGCAAATGGTGTTGCAATCAGCCCACCAAGCAGAGCCCAATGTGCTACGGCTTCTTTCGAACTTGGACCCTTATTCAAGGCGCACAGGAGGAAGGCAACACCGGATAATGCGAAAGTGCCAACTGTTAATTCAGTTGCAATTACGTGGAAGGTACCAGCGGAAATCATTGGATTCCCCCTTGATATTCATGACCGTAATATTCCCACTGTTCCATAGTCCAACCTTCTGGAAGACCTCCTGCTGGTAACGGTCGAACTGTATTGGTTTGCGTCTGTGATTCTTCTTGAATCGCTACAAATTGTGAATTTACTTCAGCCGTATTGCCATACTTGTTTTCTACTTCAGAAGATGAAGACGGTTTCTGAACGAGTACCAACCCCGCAAACAGAATCAGTAGTGCAAACCCTTGCAAATACAGTGCAGTTTCATCAACTTCCCAGCCCGGCTCGACTGCACTCAATCTAAACCAAGGAGAAGTTTGTGTTGGTCCTTCACCATCTAAAATAACTCGCCATTGTACAACTCCGGGATTTACTGCAGCAGGTATCGTGAACTTGTTTTCAACAACTTCTAGATTGATGATTTCTCCACCACTTTGTAATTCTACAACAACTGAATCTGTATTTAGAGTCTCCAACGTAATCTCGGTTTCCTCGCCAAGTAATCTGCTGTTAACTGGTTGCCAATCATCGGCTAGGCGGGGTAGGTTTTCAGGAACTTCGGATACTGTAACGGATTGCATAGAGGAAATGCCCGTCATTGCTATTCCACCATTAGGTGAACCGTGTTGGATTGCCAGATACAAGTTGTAGTTGCCTGGGTTGGATGGCGCTCTAAGAGTCCATGTTTGTGATACCATGCTCTCTAGAGAGAATGAATCTACAATTTCGACATAATTGTTAGTACCGCCATTTGGATCGGTTATGATTTCCCAACCATCATTTGCAGGAAGGTCCTTGGCGCCATCTGAATTAATCAAAAGTGTCAATCCTACCATATTATTTGAGCTGACTTCTGCAAAACTAACCGAGGTTTCAATCTCAGTAATTAGACCAGCGTAAACTTCGCTCTGGAATTGAATAGCTAATTCAGCACCGGAAGATCCGTTTGTCGAAGAAGAACCGTGACAGGAGCCGGCACAATCTCTAGAGCGAACTGCATCTCCCTTACCACCAGGGTTTGCAGTGCTAATCGTAGTTGACAAAATCATCAATAGCAATACAATTGCTATTTTGAATCTCATTCAATCCCTCCTTGACATGAACGAGAGACCAATTCCCACCAATCCAATCAACAACATTACGATGCTGAATACTAAACCTGCTGTTTCACTTGGACCGGGTGCCTCAGCAACCAGATTGGTAGTCAACTCAACCGAGTCGCTGATGCCTGCCGATTCGTCTTGGATTACCTGACCATCAATTATTGCGAGAACGCTGTAATTATGCTGGCCCTCTATTGTTGGAGTGTGCCTGAACTTCAGTTCTGCTGTCGTACCAATCTGTTCTCCGTTGTGGAGGATTGCCCAGTCTTCAGCATCACCCTGCCATGTAATTACTACATCGCTTCCGTCTAATTTTGCATTGACGTTGCTTGCACTAGGAGGTGCTGTTCCAATGTAAGACTGAGAGGTAACATCGTTTGCTCCTAGGTCGTCGATTATCTTGACCTCCAAGTTTAGCGCACTGGTCATCGTGGTTGTGAATGTCATTCCATTGTGCATCACAGCACCATCAATGCTCCATATTGCGGTTACAACCGCACCATCAACGTCTGTTGAATCTGTTGCCGAGAAGGTAACCTTTGCCCCTTTGACCAATTTGTCTGGTGCAGTAATTACGGCAACTGGTGCAGTATTTGATATTGAGAAGTCGATAGATAGTATCTGACCATCATCCATTCCATCGTTTGGCGTTACCATTGCGGTCCAAATGTCTCCCGCTCCCAATTTGTTTGCTGAGATTGTTGGGCCGGTTTCATCGGTCATGAACCCATTTCGCATCCACTGCCATGATAGTGTAACAGTATCACCATTAGCGTCATCGGACTCGATCTGTGGACTCAAATCAATCAATGCTGTTTGAGTCACTTCGCCATTGTATGCGAGAGTAGGTAGTGAATTTGCAATAATGACTGTATCAGTCAGAGTGTTGGAATTTGCCATATCGTCGTCACTAACAGAAAGCGTGAGGGTGAGCAAATCGCCAGTTAGTGACCAAGATTCGCTAACGGTTAATTGGTCGCCATCGATATCAGATGCTTCGTATGAATAGGTAGCATCTTCCTCAAAATAGACCTCATCCTGTTCGATAATTAGTGAGGACAGTACAGGTGCGGTGTTTTGTATTACCACCGAGTTACTTTCCATCCAGTCAGAGTAAACTTCTCCATCAGTTACTCTAACTCTTACCTTCCAAGATTCTCCTTTCTCAGTGTAAAATGAAGGAAGTGTAGAGGATGTCACAGCACCCATTGTTCCCGGCCAATCCCACTCGTATGTTAAGACGTCATTGTCAGCGTCGGTTGCTTGAGCTGATGCTTGTATGGTATCAACGGTAGTGAACGGACCGCCCGAAATAGATACGCTTTGTAGGACAGGTGGAGTGTTGTCACTACCAATGGTCACGTCTTGGGTTGTAAACCAGTCACTGTCTACTTCACCATCGTTAACCTTGACCTTAGCATACCAAACATCTCCATCTCTAATTGCAACGGATGGGATTGTTATATCACCGTCAAAGGCTGAAACCTTTGAGCCATCGACATACCATTCTGTGGCACTAACCGTTCTAACATCATTATCTGCATCTGATGAGGAATAAATCAAACTCAAGTCATCGGATTCCAAAGCGTTCTCTGGTGTAATCGAAGCGGAAGTGATCATCGGCATGGAGTTTACAACGAGTAAATTGGATGAGTGTACAGGTGTTCCATCATCTGTGCCGTCGCTTGGTGTTACAGTTACGTTCCAAGTTTCTCCTTTGGAGGTTAATGATGGAGGAACTGTTGTCTGGTCGTTTCTTGAGGAAATCAATTGGCCATCTTTGTACCAGCGAATCTTAGTTCCAGATTCAGAGTCTCCGTCTTGGTCTTGGTAAGTGTAGGATAGAGTAAGTGTGTCGGTTGTGACAGGGTTCGAAGGAGTAAACTGTAGCCCAGACACACTCGGTGGGTTGTTTGGTGTAGGGCCGCCTCCTTCAGGTACTGTTATTGTTGTACTTCCCCAAACGTCTCCACCGGTTCCACCATTTCCATTTGCGCTTACACCTGCAAGGTTGAACTGAACCGAACCTGAACCTGATGATGGCGCAATCCAGTCAACACTCCAACTTCGGTAACTGTTTGTTGTGTGAGTTGCGCTTGTTCCTGCACTATTCACTTTTACAGCCATGATCGAAGCGCCACCAGTCGTCAGTGTTCCCTTGTTTGCATCGAGACTGAAACCGCCATTACCAGAGCCAGAGCCGACCGTGATTTGCAAAGTGTATGTTGTGCCCGGAGTATAAGATGACGGCTGGCCACTCATCGAAACTGTTGCTGTGTTGTATCCATGGCAACTACATCCGCTGCTACCGGAACTGTATTTTCCATTGCTGTATCCAATAGATGTCGGTACTGTCGACGCCAACAATATCGAGACAAGTAACAATGATGCAACTTTCAAGCGCATGCTTATGCTAACTTTGAGGTCTTTTTAGTATCATGTGTTTGACGTCAGAACTCAAACAGCGTCTTGGGACCTTTCTTTGGTTCTGAAATTTTGGAAAATAAATCCTCCTCACTCCAAATACTCACTCCCAAACTTTGCGCTTTTGCCAATTTACTTCCTGCCTTTTCACCCGCAACGAGAACATTCAGATTTCCGCTTACACTTCCTACAACCTTACCGCCTGCATTCTTTATTGCAAGTGCGATTTCTTTTCTCGGCCTAGATAAGGACCCGGTAATACAGAATGACTGCCCATCGAATACGCCACTTGCAGATTCTGCTTCGTCTGTAACTGTAATGATCTGAGATAACTCGTTAACTAGGCCAATTCGCTTCAAAATTCCTTCTTTGAAAATTGTAGACACCTTATCGCCAATGCCGTCTATTGTGGTCAATTCTTCAATCTCACCGTTTTCGACCCAATCTAACAGCCGCTCAAGGCTGGAGAAATATTGAGAAATTGTAGTAGCGACTTCTGGACCGATTCTTTCGATTCCGAGGGCGTGTAAAAATCTCGCAAGATTGAGAGTCTTCGTCTTTTCTAACTCATCAAGGACGTTGTAAGCACTCTTGTCACCCATTCTTTCTAAGCTTGTAATATCGGAATGACTCAATCGATACAAGTCTGCAATCGTTGAAACCATACCGCTATCTAACAGAGCCTCGATTAGTTTCTCACCAATGCCATCCATCTCTAGAGTTCGGCACCAGTATGTTAGAGCTCTAGTGGTTCTCGCATCACATTCCAGGGCAGTACATCTAAGGAATGCTCCTTCCATTTCCAGGTCTCTGTCACACGCTGGACAATTTTTTGGAACTGATATATCACCAAACACAAGTTCTCCTGAAAATTGAGTACCGTCTGCATGGAATCTATTGGATAAATCGCTGGCTTCTGCCTTACCTAAGTTCTCAATAATTTTTGGAATCACGTCGCCCCTTCGAGTAATCTTTACTTTGTCACCGATTTTTATCTCTAATCGCTCTACTTCTCCCACGTTATGCAGTGTTACGTTTTCAACAGTTACACCACCAACCATTTGAGGAGCAATCCTTGCTACAGGAGTTACAGTTCCAGTTCTGCCAGTTTGCCAGTCAACGCCAAGCAGAACTGAAACTGCTTCTTGGGAAGGGAATTTCCAAGCTAGGGCCCACCGAGGGTGATGTGCCGTCATCCCAAGATTTTCTCTCTGCTCTAAATTGTCTAGCTTGAACACTATACCGTCGATTTCGAATTCGTAGGAAGCTCTCAAACCTCTCCATTTCTCCGTATGAGAAATCATCTCTTTTTGCGGAGTTTCAGAATCAAAGACCTCCCACGGGGCTGGTTCGATCCCCACTTTCTGTAACCAGGAAAGTAACTCGCTGTCATTTGTGGCGTCGGGTGACTCATTGGGGAATTTTACATCGTAGGCCCAGAATACAAGATCTGAGGCTTCTGCCTTACCATCTCCATGCTTTTGCCTTAGTGCGCCAGAACAAAGGTTACGTGGATTTGGAGAGACTTCGCGATATTTCTCCTCAAATGTTGCAAGAGGCATTACAACCTCTCCTCGCACGTGACAATCGATTGGTATGTTCAACCTCTGAGGAACGTTTGTCACCAGTTTAGCGTTGAGAGTTACATCTTCTCCGCGCTCGCCACTTCCTCTTGTAGCGGCCCTGTGTAAGTTACCCGCGACGTACTCTAATGACAATGCAGAACCGTCCAACTTTGGTTGAGCGAGATATCTCTTCCCACCAAACGTAGACTGGGTTACAAAATGAACGATATCTTCGTCCTCAGTTCCTTTGTCTAGAGAACGCATTGGAAACATGTGTTCTACTTTCACAGTTCCCGGAAGCGGTTCTGGACCTACTTCGTGAAGTACAGTATTTTTTGGATCTAGTTGTTTTAATTCGTCCCATAGAGCATCGAATTCAGCATCTGTTATCTCAGGAGCTGAGTGATTGTAGTACAACTCTCTGTGATACCTAATTGCGCCGGCCAGAAACTCGATTCTCTCTCGACCGGACATAATTTCTCACCAACATCAACTGATATGAACATCACGAAAATTGTAGCCCAAGTAACTCTACGCCTGGAAGTGGGCATCGGGTCATTATCGCTTGTGATAGAATTCTAATGTGGATTTCTGCAACCACATGTGTTACACACTGGAACATGTGACCTGCATGTACGGTATTGTCATCATCACACCAACAGCAGTGAATGTGTGTAAAGGCGTCACCATTTTCTTTTCTAGCAATGTTTCCGGAAAGACTGACTAATTCAGATGGAGAGTCCAAATTCCTTCGAATGTAGACTCCCTCCTCATTCATGAAACCGTATAGCGTATCCCTAGTTCTTCCAATTCCACTAGTTATCGCAGCTGCATTGAACCCCACTTCATCCGCTAACTTTTGCAGGCTTTCGTGAACTTCTTCGCCCGGGTCAAGCCGAACGAACAGGTCTTCTCCGCTACGCGTCCACTCCATATTTCAGCGGAATTGGCGATACTCAATTATGGTTATCTACGAAATTTGATTTGTGATTCAAGGCGAGGATTCTCATACTGTCAATAATTAGCCCCTCCATGAGTGAAGGTGGACCATTCAAGCGTTTGCTGAAATATATGTCGCCTCACAAAGGTACCATAAGACTTGCAACTTTGTGTTCGGTACTCAACAAAATATGGGATTTAGCGCCTCCTTTGCTAATTGGACTTGCAGTGGATGTTGTCGTGCAAAGAGAGGAGTCGTTTCTTGCTGGTTTCGGGATTGAAGATGCTTGGCACCAACTGATATTGCTATCAGTTCTTACATTCTTCATTTGGGGCCTTGAATCGCTTTTCGAATATTTCTACGGCGTATTGTGGAGAAATTTAGCACAAACCGTTCAACACGAATTGCGCCTTGAGACCTTTAGTCATGTGCAAAAACAGGGAATGGGATGGTTTGATGAAAGACAAAAAGGAGACGTATTAGCAATTCTAAACGATGACATCAATCAGTTAGAGAGATTCTTAGACAAGGGCGCTAACGACCTACTGCAGGTAACAACCACTGTAATCGTTGTAGGTGCAGTATTCCTAGCGATATCATGGGAAGTTGCACTGTTCGCTGTTTTACCTATTCCAGTTATCATTTGGGGTTCTTTCCTATACCAAAGAAGCCTAGAGCCGAGATACGCCGAAGTAAGGAATACTGCTGGAAGGCTAAACGCTCTGCTCGAGAATGACCTTTCAGGAATGTCAACCATTCAATCCTTTACTGCTGAAGATAGGGAACTAAAGAGAGTCGAAAACCTGAGTAATGAATACCGAAATGCAAACAAGAAAGCAATTCGTTTGTCTGTCGCTTTCGTTCCAATGATTAGAATGGCGATTCTGTGTGGGTTTACAGCAACTCTACTTCTTGGTGGATGGTTTACCCTTGAGGGTGTTTTAGCTATTGGCGCATATTCTGTACTTGTATTTATGACTCAAAGACTGCTTTGGCCGTTGACGAGATTGGGTGAAACATTTGATCTATACCAAAGAGCGATGGCATCATCAACTAGAGTACTAGACGTTCTCTCGTCTCCTACTGAAATAATCCAGGGAGATTACACACCAGTCGCTGAAGATATTGCTAAATCCGATATCAAGTTGAAAGGCGTAGGATTTGCTTACACGGGAAGAGAAAATGTGTTTGATGGCCTTAACCTCACTATCAAATCCAATGAAACTACTGGAATCGTTGGAGCAACAGGTTCAGGAAAAACAACTCTAATTCGTCTTTTACTACGATTTGCCGAACCAAAGCAAGGTAGCATAGAATGGTCGGGGAAACCACTACCTGAATGGAATCTGAACACCTTGCGGTCCTCCATGTCACTTGTAGACCAGCATATCACACTCTTCCCAACCAGCATACTTGAGAATATTCGATACGGAAATCCAGAAGCCAGTGATGAGGAAGTGAAAGCTGCAGGATTGGTTGCAGAGGCTTCTAATTTCATTGAAGAATTACCAGACTCCTGGGGAACTCTTGTCGGAGAGGGTGGTCACAGATTGTCTGGAGGGCAGAGACAGAGAATTGCGATTGCGCGAGCTGTACTCAAGGATGCTCCTGTGTTAATTTTAGACGAAGCAACTTCTGCAGTCGATAATGAAACCGAGGCGGCATTGCAGAGATCAATCAGTAAGATTTCAAGCGATAGAACTGCAATTATAATCGCGCACAGGCTTTCAACAATTCGTAACGCTGAAAGGATAATTGTGTTAGAGAATGGAGAAATAATTGAAGATGGCACCCATGAAGACCTGGTGGATAAACGTGGTACGTACGCGCGGATGTGGGCTGTTCAGACTGGTTCAAGTCTGTGAAAAAAAACGGGCCTTTATATTTACAACGTGTAAGAAACCGCTTGAAAATTATGTCATTAGACCGTTTTTCAAGAACAACAAGCCTGCTATTAGTCGCTACACTGGCCCTCGCTATGGCGTACACAGTTAGCGCAGAAACGACAACAAACCCTGCTACAGCCGATTGGTTGAACGACGGTGAGAATGATGGACTAGAATTAGTAACCTTCTTCCTCTTCTTCGTTGGATACATCTCGATGGGTGCAGCGTTCGTCTTCTTTATGGCCGAACGCAGTAACGTGGCTCCGCAATACCGCACAACAATGACAATTTCTGCATTGATTGTAGGTATTGCTGCGTTCCACTACTACTACATGCGCGGTGTATACGTAGACCACCAAGCTGTATCTATTGAATACAGATACATGGATTGGATTATTACAGTACCATTGATGGCACTGAAGTTCCCAAGCCTGGTTGGTAAGGATGCAATCACTGACGACAAGTTCGCTGGTCTAGGTTTCACTGGAATCTGTTTCACCGGTGCTATCATCATGATTGGATTCGGTTACCTAGGTGAAGCTGGACTAATGGACGCATACCTAGCACTACTACTAGGTGGTATGGGATGGGCTATGATCATCGTAGCAACCGGAACACCATGGTCCTCTGGTAAGGGTGTAGACAATTCCAAGATTGCACCAGAACTAATGTGGAGCGCAAACGCTCTACGCTGGTTCATTGTCGTCGGATGGATCATCTACCCACTAGGTTACCTATTCAGCCCAGAAGTCGCAATCATCGATATCGGTGAGAAGGGTGAACTGTACATGGGTATCGCATACAACATCGCTGACATGATCAACAAGATCGGATTCGGTGTAGTTGCATGGATGGGTGCAAAGAAGGCATCAGAAGCTCTAGAAGCCTGATTACCTAAATTGTATACCAAACGATGCTAGCTCATTGAGCAGTCACTCTTCTTCTTGAAGAATGGTGACAATCAGGAGTGCTGCTTTGTCAAGCGCACTCCTGTCGCCGCCAAGGGGGAGGGGTCCGAAAGGGCCCCACCCCTTGCGCAACAACATTATTCTCTTCTTCGGCTGTTTTTTTGCCAGCCTCAACCTATTCCACTCATACCTTTGGCCATCAGCAAAAAGGTGTGTACTAGTTACTGCATACCGCTTTGGTATCAGCAAAGAAATCAGATGTACTGCTAGTAATGCATCCCAAATCCATACCCAAATCATTGGCGTATTGGATAATTCAGCAAGCATCCATGGTAAAACCATCATGGCACCTACAGTCATCAAGTTAGCCCATTGCCTAGACACCTCTTCAGATTGATTTGATTGCCAAGCGTAACCGCCACCAGGTAAGTCTCCAAGAGCGGGTATGTCTACTCGCTGCCGTGCTAGCCACCAAGCGTCCCATGCGACGATTATTGCAAGCACTACAACACAAAACTGAGCCATAGATTCTGGATCAGGTAGAGTGCTGGTTAGTTCTACCATCACTCCACATCTCCATTTCTGCGCATTAGCATGAATGCTGCAGCTAGGATGAAAATTATTACGAAAATGATAGTTCCAATAGGGCTACTGTCTTCAGAATCATCTCCTGAGCCTGCTCCCTCTGAAACATCTGGAATACCGTCGCCATCATCATCAGGATCTTCAGTCAGCCAAGTCGTTACACCTAGCGGACACTGAACATTGTCAGGCTGTCCATCTCCGTCTGTGTCCATATTTGCACAGGGGTCTGTTGGCCATGCATCTCTTACGTCTAGTGAACCATCATTGTCATCATCGGTATCATAGATATCAGGTCCACAATACACATTCTCTTCCTTGTCATACCAGGTTTCTGCATTACAGGTTACGCCCCAGTCGCCGTCAGAATCGAGTAAGGTCACCTCAAAGGTAAGCGAGTCACTAGTCATCTTCCCTTGTTTATCTGTAACTTCTAATTTCAAAACATAGGAGCCTTCTGAAAGGTCGGTGATATTATTCCATTCACCGTTTAATCGCATTATCTCATCTTGACCTACGGTAACCTTCCATACTATTTGCAAGTCTGAATTCGAATCTAAATCGTCGCTGATTACCGCTCTTATCTCGATTGGAAGAGTCTCCATAATTCTAAACCCATCATCTGGAATTATGATTTCAACTTCTGGTGCACTGTTACCAATCATATCGATTTGAATGATTTCCTCCTCACCAATTCCAAATGTCCAGAACTTGTCGGTATCAGGTAAATCTGGTGCAGAGGCAATTACTCTAACTGTGTTGAAATCAACTGTGCCGGTATCATCTACCACTTTCGTTGGCAAGGACACCTGTATGCTACTGCCCTCTGCGGAGCCTGTCCAATAGTCTCCAACTTCGAATACTAGGTTCGCTGTCTGTGCATTACCTCCTAATCTAACATCAAAGATATGTGTGGACCAGATTAGAATCTCTCCGAGTGATGTTGATTGTGATAATGGTGTAACATCATACAGATTTGCTATTGCATTATTGATGTCGACCGAACCATTCAGGATTCCGTTTTGTACCAAAACATCGGAACCGTCGCTTGAAATAGCGACCATTGAGTTAATTTCTACATCCGTCAAAATTAGAGGAGCAGATTCTCCATCGGTGTGTAAGTCAACACCTTTTGTACATGATGAAACAGTAGAATCTGAAACCTGAATTGAAGATGATGCCCTGCCGTGGTGAGACGTGATTCCAGTTCCACTACCTCCACAATCGACTGCGAGGTTTGACAAGACTCCAGCGGTATTATCGAAATCTATTGCTGGAGCACCTGTTATGACTGCCCCGTCGATGTTGATTTCCCTATTGTCTGCACCGTAAATTGATTCAAGCATTAGATCGCTCATTGAGAAGCCATCCACGTTGTTGACTGTAATTTCTGTTCCATCCAAATCGTGTAATTCTCCTTCGACTCCTGACATTGTTACTGGGTCTTGAGTTGTCATTCCATTTATCGAGAGATAGGTTCCTAGTGCCCATAATGCATCGGATTCGCAATTGTTGGTTTCCAAGTCCTCAGCGTAGAATTCAACTGAACCTTGTAATTCAATACAGTGTGAAGCAGAATCTGTAAATGTGGTTGAAATAACACTCATTTGAGCCATGAATGCGCTACCTGTTGAGCGAAGAAGTGGCTCTGCACTGCTGGAACGTGCCAAATATGCGTGGCTTAGGACTGTGTCTGATTGACCCTCAATAGAAACCAATGGTGCTCCTTCAACCATGCTTGTACCAATTAGCATTGCTGTTGTTTCAGCATCTCCTCCGATTACTAAACCGCCCCACCTAGCACCATCACCCATTGATGAAATCGTAGAGTATCCTGCAGTGAATGTACCCTCGACTGTGATTGTAACTTGGTCTGCTACACGAAGGAAAACTCCATCGTTGACAGTCATTGTCTCGCCTGCCGGAATAACTAGGTCAGATGTTAGATGATATGGACTCCAAGCCCTTTCTAATTCAAGCCAAGAATCTAGAGTTCCTCCAGAAATCGTAGATGCGATGAATGTGTGTTCCATCGACATCGATGTATCCCAACCCATCAAATCTGTAATCTGCCCAACGCTCATCTGAACTTGAACAAGACCAGAGGTTGTAGTACCGCTAGAATCGACGATAAGAGATGTTGTTGATTTGGTCGCCATTCCGTTTGCGTCGGTTGAAACACTTTGGCCGCCTACTGAAATGGTAGCTCCTGGAACCGGTTCGCCTTTGTCAAGGACTGTCACATGGAGTGTGTTGACTATCTCAAACACCGCTCCAACTCCAACCGTTGTATTGCTTGGAACACTACCTGAGTTAATTGTAACTTTACAAGAATTATCGAGTTCTACCTCGCCATTGATGTTTAGATTGTATACATCGATATCATTCTGGCAAGATGTCCAAAATACATCGCCATGAACGCTCAAGTTAGATGATGGTGAATTCGCAAAATCAGCAGAATGCGAAACAATATCTCCGTGGAATTCGGAATTTTCCCCCTCAAAGTTGCCGTAGCTATCAACCATCAGTGTCGCATATGCTGGAATAGTCAACGCGGTATCTTGGAGAATTAGGTTAGCATTTGCTGGAATCGTGATATTACCGCCTGCAGAGTGAGGCATTCCATCTTCTGTTGGACCGAGTACAACTACGGAACCCGCAGGTAGAGTCCAATCTCCTTGAGGCATAATCGGAACCTGGATTGTGTGAGTCCCTCCTTGAGTTCCAGTTGGCGTAGATATTGCGCCTACACCAGCGAATGTAGCGGTTATTTGAGAGCCTATTTCACTGACCGGCAAAACCGCACTACCAGAATTAGCAGTACCGCTGAATCCTAGAGTGTGCCAATCTGCATCAACCGGGTTGCCTGTCAAATCTTCGAAATTTACCGTCATTTCCCACAAACGATTGCTGTTTGCTGTGTCTATGTTCAATGTTTGAGTTGTACCGTAGTTGAGGATTCCGTCTCCTGTTGAGTCTGAATCTAGGTTGCTGGTTGAAGTCATAGACCAGGCTGTGACTTCTGAGTCTGCATCGATAACAGAGGCATCTTCGTGATAAGATGCATCCCAAGTTCGCAAAACTGCACTAGATGCTACCATATTCAAACCAGTATCTGAGATCTTGGTTACTAGTGAGTCTGAAACATAAAGCATTGAGGAGCTTGCATAGAGGCCTTGCTCGCTTGAATCGAGTAGATTTAGGTCATCGAATTCTGCCATCGATTCGTACAATGCGAAACTGTTTGCAAATCCGTTTACTGTAACTTCATCAGAATCGATTGAGCACCACCATGCTTCAATTCCAGTACTACCTGTTTCAAACTGGTTGAACGGCATATTTACTTCTAATTGTGAGAATTCATGGTGACCTTGCAATATGTCAATTCCACTTACTGCATCCAAGGACATATTGACTGTTACCGAATCCAAAATGGTCGCAGATATTCCTGAGAAAGACAGTCCATTGGTCTCTGAGGTGAACGTTGTATCGTAAACTGACAAGGTGCCAGTTCCGCTGGTCACCAACGCCGTATTAGTAGATTCTATTGATGAATTATCTATCTTGTATGTTCCACTTCCTGCTAGAGACATTCCAATCCATGGCGCATCATAGGCACCCTGCATTGAGGAGAATTGCCCAGTGAGGGAAACATGAGAAAGAGTGACAGTTTCTGAAGTTCTAACGTCGATTGGTGTTTCTGGGCTTGTAGAGTCGTAAACTGCATAAGAAATTGACAAGTTACCTGCAGACCATGAGTTGATCAGTCTTTCACCAGACATATCGATATTGGATAATGAGAATCCATTAGCATCGATTGCTACGATTGCATTCCTTGAGGTTCCCGTCATTCCATCGATGTCTCCTGACGCACTAGAACTGATACTGACAGCATTACCAACACCGCTTACGAAATTCAAATCCTCAATATCTGCGCTACCTCCTGTCAGAGAAACACCCGTGCCTGTTTGTGTGAAATCTGCGCCTGTTAGAGCAACCGTTCCGGTTGAAGCGAGGCCTGTCGTGGTGTCACTCAATATCACATCAGAAAGTGTTGCCAAGCCACTTATTCTCAATCCGTCGTTGTCAACGCTCTCGATTGTTAGAGTAGAAATGTCCGCCTGGCCTGCAACCTCAATTCCAATCAAACAATCCTCAATCGTTAGTGATGTAGCAGTAAGAGTACCGTCAGCAATAATACATGATTTAGCATTTGAAATTGTCACATTATCCAGAATTGCTGTACCTCCTTGAGTTATGGTCAATGCATCCCAGACTCCTGCATTGTGAGAACCTTGGCCTGTAGTCTGTATGGAGGACATGATTGTCGCGTTATCTGCGATAAGTGTACCTTCGACCTTCATCCAGTAATCTTGCATGTCAACTACAGTTCCGGGTTTAATTGTCAGCGTAGTACCGTGTGAGACCGTGTAATTTCCAGTCATTACGTAATTTCCAGATATGTCTACATCCTGAGTAGTTACGGTATCATTAGCAACAACGCCCGACAATACGGATAGTGTCATCAAGGCTGCTAGAAACAAAGAACGAAGTCTCATATCTCGGCGTAATGCCTCATACAACATGAACTCATTGCTTCCTAGTCACCTTCGGTGACTAATTTCCAAGATAGGTCCCAGGCAGTGGGCCTGCCCAGATTTGAACTGGGGTCTGACGGCCCCCAGCCGCCAAGTATAGGCCAAGCTAACCCACAAGCCCTTGCCTGGGGAATCTGAATCGAACCTATTCACTCACGGGATGCACTGAATGGTGCAACTTCGTCGATTAGATCGATGTGTGAAACGTACATTCTGCGGCAGCAGTATCTTTCGAAACCAAGTTCGTCAAGTGCTGTCATTACGTCTGTTCCTGCATCTTTCTTTTCATTGAATTCTTCCCACTTGTGAGCGATAAGTGCACCACAACTGAAACAACGTATTGGTATAATCATCTAAATCACCTGTAAGACTTCTGCTTCTTTCTGCGAGCACCGCGACCAAGTTGGTGCTTTGGTTCCTTACGACGTGGGTCGTTAACCAAAAGGCTCCTGTCAAAGCGTAGGAATTCGTCTCGAAGTTCTTCATCAAGTCCTTCAGCGCCACCATTGTAGTGAACTAATCCACGGGCGATAGCGGTTCTGATTGCATCGGTTTGACCCATAACTCCTCCACCGTGAGTTAGAATATTGATGTCAACCTTGGATAGGCGGTTCATTGCATCTGCAATGATTAGCGGCTCCATTGCCTTGCGGCGAGAAAGAGCTGGTTGTAGGATTTCGATTGGTTCGCTGTTTACACGAACTCTTCCCTTACCTGCTTTTACAGTTGCACGAGCAACTGCAGTCTTGCGCTTACCTGATGTGTGTACAACTTTCTTTCCTTTGCGAGCCATCACTGCTCACCTCCGTTCCATCGGTGTGCTGGTGCGCCTAGGTTAGCGCTGACATCTCCCAAGCGTACGAAACGCTGTGGAAGTGGGCGTCGAATCTTGCTGTCGTCACCTGCTTCGTGACCTTCTGGAAGATCACCTGAAAGGTGGCTTGGGCAGCCGATTTCAACACGTAGATTGCGTAGTGCACGGCGTCCACTGCTCTTTGCTTGGTATGGTAGCATACCTCTGACTGTTCTCTTCAGAATCATGTCAGGCATACGTGGGAAGTAAGGTCCCTTACGAGCGTGGTTCAGTGCGTACTTTTCGTGGTAGTTTGCGTAAACTGCGGAAGGCTTGCCAGAAATGACTGCTTTCTCTGCGTTTACAATAACCACTTGGTCACTGTCTCCAGCACGTGTGCTCTTCAATAGAAGATCTGCAACTGTGCTAGCCAAACGACCTAGGATTAGACCATCAGCGTCGTAGACGAATGTCTTGCCTTCAGCCAAGGATGTACACCCCCGATCCGTTTGGGTTTTCGTTCATTAATTCAGCAAGCGAAAGGACTCTGCCTCCTGCTGCTTCAATCTTCTCACGGGCTCCAGCGCTTACACTGTATGCGGCGACGTCGTGCTTGGCCGAAACCTCTCCGCTGCCGAGCAACTTGCCTGGTACGAGGACTGTAACGCCCTCAGGGCAGTGGCGGCTCAAGCGGCTAAGGTTTGGTTGTGCCCAGTTACTACGGCTCTTTGAGAGACGAAGTGCGACATCTCGCCACAGAGGTGCGCCGGTCTCGCGAGACTGTGC
>CEUV01047689.1_pt1 | contig 19908 bp, 17 predicted proteins | sample 356401 | NCBI WGS metagenome assembly CEUV01 (sample SAMEA2622710, study PRJEB7988) | marine metagenome | isolation source: saline water (ENVO:00002010), including
TGTCCAATCAACACTCGTTCGTTTTTAGAAACAACATCAAGTGGACTGTTTTTGCTTTCACCTAGCAAAGGGTATCTAATAAATGAAAAGGGAGTAACTGAAAAATACAGTAACGATCTGATCCGTTATGTAAGCGATATATTTACCTCGGGAGACACCGCGTGGTTTGCAGATAATGCCAGCGGACTAGTAAAAAATGTATCTTTAGATTGGGAACAATTCTATCCAGCGGGACCTGTAACTAGTGATGTTTTTTCAATTGATGTAAACAACGAGCATTTTTGGGTAGCTACTGGAGGTATTGATTCTTGGAATAACGCAAATGTAAAAGAGGGTGTTTTTTGGAGCGACTACCACACGTGGACAAAATTATCAGACGCTTATTTAGAAACCAAAGATGTAGTAGATGTTGCTTCAAGTCCATACAACAGCAATGATATCTTTTTAGCTACCTGGAATGATGGTTTGATACAACTTAGTTGGTCAGACGAAAACACACGTTTTGAAAAGACAGCACAATATAATCACTTAAACACGAGCGGTCATTTAGCAACGCTCAACACCGACACCAGCTCTGGGACATATGGGTGGATTCGAGTAAAATCAATCACGTTTGATAATGAAGGAAATTTATGGGGGGCTAACTCTCAAGTAAATAATCCACTCTTTGTGCGCAAAAACAATGGTGATTGGCACTCTTTTATGTTTACAAGCACAAACACCACTAATACACATTTAGGAGATATTGTAATTGATGATCTTGGTCAAAAATGGGTGGTAGTTCCCGGAGGTATTGGTTTGGTTGTTTACAACGACAACAACACTATAGAGAACGCACAAGACGATAAAGACAGAATTGTAAATGGCGGTTTGGGCACCGGAAACCTACCCTCAACCAGTGTTTACTCTTTAGCAAAAGATAGAGATGGTGAAGTTTGGGTTGGGACCAATAAAGGAATCGCTGTGTTTTACAGTCCTGAAAATGTGTTTTCTGGATATGATTTTGATGCACAGCAAATTTTAGTAGAAATCGATGGGTATGTGGAATATTTACTTGCTAATGAAACAGTAACAGCTATTGCTGTAGATGGGGCAAACAGAAAGTGGCTCGGCACACAAAATGCAGGTGTGTTTTTGGTTTCTCCGAACGGAACAGAACAAATTCATCACTTCACAAAAGAAAATAGTCCGCTATTCTCCAATACAATCACTGATATTGATTTAAACCATCAAACAGGAGAGGTGTTTATTGGTACAAGTAAGGGGTTAATTTCTTATTTATCGGATGCAACACACGGGCACGAGACACATAAAAATGTAAGCGTTTACCCTAACCCAGTGCGCCCAGAATTTAACGGATTTATAGCTATTAAGGGTCTTGTAGAAGATGCTGATGTGAAGATCACTGATCTTAACGGAACACTAGTGTATGAAACTACAGCGTTAGGCGGACAAGCTGTCTGGGATGGTAAAAACGGTTACGGTATGCGTGTGAATACAGGTGTATATCTAATCTTTAGCAGTAATTCTTTTGGTACGGAAACCAATGTTGCTAAAATCCTATTCGTGCAATAATGATTCAACAAACTAAAGGAATTGTTTTAAGCAGTATCAAGTATGCTGAAAGCAGCATTATTTGCCGCATTTATACAGAATCGTTAGGAATGCAATCATATCTAGTAAATGGAGTAAGAAAAAAGAAAGGTAAAAACACCTATTACCAGCCCTTAAACATTCTAGATCTAGAAGTCTTTCACAAAGAAAAGTCTGGGTTACAACGAATTAAAGAGTGTAAGATCGACTACCAATATCAAGAGGCCCCTTTTCATATTTACAAAAGTTCTGTTTTGCTTTTTTTAGCAGAGGTGTTGAGCAAGTGTCTGAAAGAAGAGTCAGCTAACGTAAGTTTATTTTCTTTTTTAGAGAGCTCTCTCATTGATTTTGACATAAAAGAATTTGACAGTACCTTTCATTTGCATTTCTTAGTTGGCTTAAGTGATTTTTTGGGTTTTTGCCCTGAAAAGAACTATAATAATTGGCCTTTTTTCGATTTAACAGAGGGTTATTTTTGCGCTATAAGGCCTACACATCAACACTTCATTCAGGAGCCTTTAATTACTACTTTTGCGCAACTTTTAAGCGGGCAAGCAATAGCACACAACAAAAAAGATATTTTAGGCGTTTTGTTAGAGTATTATTCCCTGCATATTGAAGGGTTTAGAAAAGTGCAATCACTTGAAGTGTTGCAAACAGTTTTGAATGCATGAGGTTAACACTTTTTTTAATTAGTCTGATTTTGATCGCTGCAAAAAGCAATGCAAAAGATACTTTATTGCTGGGTCACACCATTCCTGAAATTGTTTTTGAAGATGAAAAAGAGGAAAGGGAGCGCCTCTTCACGCCTCAACAAATCACCTCTGTTAGCGCTGAGGATGTTCTGCAATCAAACCCTAGTAATACAGCTGACATTCTTCAAAAAAATGGTGCCGTAATGGTGCAAATGAGCCAATCAGGAGGGGGGAGTCCTATCGTACGTGGCTTCGAGGCAAACCGTATCCTTTTAGTAGTAGACGGGGTTCGTTTAAACAATGCTATTTTTCGCAGCGGGCACATTCAGAATATCATCAGTACAAGCCCATATATGCTTAACAAAATGGATGTAATTTTCGGCCCTGCTTCTGTTAAATACGGAAGTGACGCTCTAGGTGGTGTCATCCATATCCACACCAAATCGCCAGAAGCGCGTCAAGCAACAAAAAGGCAGTTTGTACAAAAAATCAACACCGCTAACAATGGTGTTTCTTCTCATTTTGATATTGCTTGGTCTAAAGGAAAATGGTCTTATCTACATGCGTTAAGCGTGCATCATTACGGTAATCTTAAAATGGGAGGTAATCGTTTACACGGCTATGATGATTGGGGTAGGGAGACGCATATCACTGATGGGGTGGAACAACTCAACACAAGTTATAGCCAGGCGGATTTCATGCAAAAAATTCGTTTTGATGCAAATCAAAATTGGAGTTTCATGCTCAACACACAAGCCTCTAGTAGCACTAACATTCCTAGATTTGACAAGCTGAATGATGTAAGTGATACAGGGGAAGGGAAATTTGCTGTTTGGGAGTATGGACCTCAAAAAAGATTCATGAACACCTTAAGCATGCATCACTCTAAAGAAAAGCAATTGTTTGATGAAATCAACACACACTTTGCTGTACAGCAATTATCAGAAAGCAGGTATTCTCAAAAAATAGGAGGACTCCTATTTGAACGATTTGAAAAAGTGTGGGTTTATTCGTTAGCAACCGACTTCAACAAGTCTATTGGACACAACAACCTTAACTATGGTTTTGATGTTCAACACAACTTGGTTCACTCTACTGCTAACGAAGGGTCTCCTAGCCGATATGCTGATGGGGGAAGTGATATGAGTAACTTCAGTATATTTGTACAATACAAGCATCCGATTGCAAAATCCTCTTATTTAAGTGGGGGTATTCGATATAGCAAAAGCATATTAAATGCCGATTTTCTAGATACAGAAACTTACAATCTTCCTTTTGAGAGTATTCAATTAGACAATGATGCAACCACGGGGAGTTTAGGTATTTTTCATCAATTGCAAAAAGGATGGGAGGGAAGCGCTTCTATATCTTCTGGATTTAGAAGTCCTAATGTAGATGATGTAACTAAAGTGTTTGCAAAAAGCGGAACGGTTACGGTCCCTAACAAATACTTAACTCCTGAATACTCGAGCAACGTAGAGTTTACAATTAGCAAAAAATGGAATCAAGGACATTTTATTTCCGGCACTGCTTTTTACACCATTTTACAGGATGCTATTATTAAAGAAGTGTTCTCACTTAATGGACAAGACAGCTTATGGTATGACGGGGAGTACTTACCAATTGTTGCCAACCAAAACACACAAGAAGCGTCTATTTGGGGAGGGCATTTAAAGGCGCATGCGGTATTAAATGATTTTTGGGCTACCACACATTCTTTTAACTACACTTTTGGGCAAGATAGCGATGGAAACTACATGGATCATATTCCGCCAGTGTATGGAAAGAGCGAGCTGAGTTGGCAAAAAGATAAACACGCTTTACAAAGTTTTGCATTGTATAATGGTTGGAAATACATAGAAAATTACAGCCCTAATGGTAGTGACAACCCGCAAGAAGCTACAATAGACGGGACGCCTGCTTGGTGGACTTTGAATCTAAATTATCAATATAGATTAAACGAGATGTTGTTAGCTCAAGTCGGTTTAGAAAACATTTTGGACGTTCACTACAAAACATACTCTAGTGGTATTAGCGCTCCTGGAAGAAATCTTATTCTTACTTTGCAGGCCTCATTTTAGCGCTTTCTAGCACTAATTGCAACAATTGCATTTTGTCCCTTTTGTCTTTTCCAGGATTGAACAAAAACCCTTCTATAGCAAGAATTCTATTACTTGTTGTGTCTTGAATAAAATGAGCAATAAAAGGACCTCCCATAAATGCATTTTGCATTTTCCACAGCCCTTTAATTTCCAATGCATTGCAGCCCATGCTTTCTATGTGTTTAATCCAAGGTTGGTAGTGTTGTGTTTCTACAGCCATGTAGCTTCCTGTTGTTTCTCCTTGCACATACTGCTTCGCCAAAGAGTCTCTTTGTGCTAAAAGTTGCCATGTTGTAAAGGGTGTTTCAGGCTTTATTTCGTAAATAAGAACACCTTGAATAATTTCTTTGTCTTTAGGACTATACTCTATCCAGCTGAAATCTGTAGTGTCTAGCACAAGGGTGAAATCTTTTGGAACGTTTAGGTCGACTTTATGTTTTTGAAAAACTTTCTCTAAACCTGTTTGTAGCACCATTTGCGCTCTTAAACGCTCCTTCTCATATTCTTGAAATCTATACGCTATTACGGAAGCATATTGCTTTAGTAAAACCTTTAATTCTTGCGTATTTTGATAGGTGACTAAAGCCATGAGCTGCCCTTTAGCATTGGTGTTTTCTTGAAAGCCAACAGACGCTTTATTTCCTTTTTCGAAAAAGAGAAGATTTCTATGTGTTTCAAAAATTCTCGTAAATGCTTTGGGTGGTATTTGCACTAAATCAAAAATAGATTCTTGCCAAGGGATTCCTTGCACCTCTGCGCCCAACACAGCTCGTAATGAATCTCCTACAGCTCCCTGCCACAAATGTTCTTCTAAAACAATAACAAGCTCATTAATACCGCCTGTCATACTTGGCAATGTGCTCACATCTTTCTGACCATTTTCTTGACATGAATAAAACGTAAAAAGTAAGATTATACAAGCGTATCGCATCAAATTTTTGGTATCTGAATTTTAATTCCCGGCTTTAAGTCGCTGGCTGAAATATTGTTTAACTTTTCTATTTGACTCACAGAAACTCCAGAGTATTTTTTAGCAATTCCCCACAATGTATCTCCTGATTTAACAGTGTATTCTATCGTTCCCTTGGATGAGCTTGTTGTTTTTGTGGCAGGAGCAGCATCAGGATTGATGTACACAACTAGCTTTTGTCCTACTCGCAAATTTGAGTTTTTCAAGTTATTCCAGCTCATTAAACGGCTAACCGAAGTATTGTATTGTTTTGCTATTTTACCTAAATACTCTCCTTTTTTAACTCGATGAATTGTTGGCGCATCTTCTTCTACATAAGGTTTTTGCTTCTCTGTGCTGATAGCATAAATTTGTTCTTCATTCGTGATGAAATCACCCATTTTTGCTCGTGGTAATTTCAATAAAGCAGTTTTATTTTTTCCTACCGGAATTAAGTCTTTTTTATACATCGGGTTTAACTCTTGTAATACCGCTAAAGGTATATCTAAGGTCTCTGAGATTGTTTCAAAAGCCATGCTTTGCGTAATGCTAATCGTATCTGTTTCTGCTTGGGTATAAGGATAAGGTGTAGGGTATATGTTATGTGCAGAAGCGTAGTTCATAATATAATTGACAGCTATAAACTTTGGCACATAACGCTGTGTTTCTGTTCTTAAAAAAGGGCGTACAGACCAATAATCAGTAGCTCCTGTTCTTCGCATAGCTCTCGACACATATCCTGGTCCACCATTGTACGCCGCTAAAACCAATTCCCAATCATTAAACATTTTGTAGAGGAAAGTAAAATACTCACAAGCCGCAATAGTAGATTGTATTGGGTCTGAACGTTCGTCAATGTAGGAGGTTACTTTCAAGTCGTAAATTTTACCCGTATTATACATGAATTGCCAAAGACCGGTAGCTGCAGATCGTGAGCGTGCGTGTGGTTTAAGAGCTGACTCAACTATTGCCAAATATTTAAATTCTAGCGGCAAATCGTAGTCATCCAGAACTTCTTCAAATAATGGAAAATAATACTGAGCTTTTCCTAGCATTTGCGACACATGCTTTCGGTAAGTATTTGCATAACGATTGATTTCTATTTGCACCGCTTGATTGTAGTGCAGGTTAAATGGTGTGTGCTTGTTCATTTCTAGCAGTCGTTCTTGATAAATGCTGTCCTCAAAAAAAGGAACGCTGTCTGGCGTATAATTCCATGTGTTTAACACCTGTGTGTCTGCTTCCACCAATTGATACGAACGCATTTCTAAAGCTAATAAAGAATCGTGTCTTGCGAATTTTGGATTATCGTTTTGCCAACTTACAACTGTGTCTGCTTTTATAGTTTCGTTCAACTCACATGCTGCAGGATTTTGCACAGAAAAGGCGTCGTTGGCAAATGCTAAAATTGAGCAAAACAAAAATATCTTAAACCATCTCATAATCAGAATTATCCCCTTTAATGTGGATGTTACAAATTTGCTATAAATGATTGTTATCTCGAGGAGATTCCTCCTCAAATTATGAACGATTATTTGTTCATTATCTGATGCGAAAAAGCCAATAATTCTTTGTCATTGAAATTTGGCCCCATTAGTTGAATGCCAAAGGGCAATCCGTTAGAATGCCTGCCTGTTGGCAAAGAGACTGCGCAACAACCAGCAATATTTGCTTGTACAGTAAAGATGTCTTCAAGATACATTATTGTTGGGTCTGCTGTTTCTCTATCTATTTCAAAAGCGGTGTGTGGGGTAGTTGGTGACAATATAAAATCGTAAGATTTGAAAATATTATTAGTCTTATCTTGAAGTATACGCCTTACTTTCTGTCCTTTGTTATAATATGCATCATAATATCCTGAACTAAGTACAAAGGTTCCGAGCATAATTCTACGCTTTACCTCATCTCCAAAACCTTCGGACCTAGATTTAGTATATGTACTAGGAATGTCTGTAGCTAATAAACTTCTATGCCCATAGTGAACGCCATCAAAACGCGCTAAATTAGAAGATGCTTCTGCGGTTGTTAAAATATAATATACCGGAACCATATGGTCTAAATATGGGAAATCTATCGGGTCAACAGTATGTCCTTCGGCTCTAAGTTGATCTATTTTTTCTTCAATATGTTTTTTAATTTCAGGGTCTAATCCTGGGTTTTCCATACAATCTTTGATGTATGCAATTTTAACACCTTTTTTATGTTTTAATAATTTAGAGTATGTCGGTACTTCTTTTTGTGAAGCTGTGCTGTCCTGAGCGTCTGCGCCAGCCATTACCTCCATTAGTAAGGCGGCATCCTGAACGTTGTGTGTAAAAGGTCCTATTTGATCAAATGAAGAAGCATAGGCAATAAGTCCCCAGCGTGACACTCTTCCATACGTCGGTTTATATCCTACCACACCACAAAAAGATGCTGGCTGACGAATAGAACCTCCAGTATCACTACCTAAAGTTGCTAAACACAAGTCGGCTGCTACAGCTACCGCGGAACCTCCCGAAGAACCTCCTGGAACTTTAGTGCTATCTATATGATGCAACACGTTTCCATAAGCAGAATTTTCGTTGGAGCTTCCCATCGCAAACTCGTCACAGTTTGTGCGACCAATGATGATGGCATCTTCAGCCAATATACGCTCTACAACTGTAGCGCTGAACAAACTTTCAAAACCATCTAAAATTTTAGAGGATGCTGACAAAGCGTGCCCTTTGTAACAAATGTTGTCTTTTATCCCTATTACCATTCCCGCTAAGCGGCCTGCAGTGCCGGATTGAAGCTTCTTGTCAATAGTTTTGGCGCGTGATAAAGCTTCTGCTTCAAAAACCTCTAAAAAAGCATTTAAATACTTTTTTTCTGCAATACGATTAAGATATGCTTGCGTGAGAGAATGGCAGCTTAAAGAACCGTTCTTCAGGTCTTCCTGTACAGCTGCTAAAGAGCGATAGGTTTTCATATAGATGGAAATTTATTTTTCCTCTTTATTGTCGTCGTTTAGGTCTTTTGAAGCGTTTTTAAACTCCTTCATCCCTTCACCTAATCCTTTCATTAATTGGGGTAATTTTTTGCCGCCAAAAAGAATTAAGACTACCACAATAATCAAAACTATTTGTGGCCATCCTATCATTAAAAATGTTGTTGAAATCATGTTTGAATCAATGTTCAATTAATTAAACAAAAGTAGCTAAATTTTACTTAATACGCTCGATACAGCCATTGTGAAGGATTTAACTTTTTATTGCCGTTCCAAATTTGTAGCTCTGTTATTGTTTCGTTGTTGCTGGAGTTGGTAAAAACCAACCCTATTTCCTGTTTGGTTTTTAAGGATTGGCCTACAGTTACAAATACATCGGAAAGATTGTTGTAAACACTAAAATAATCGCCATGACTAACAATAATTGCTTTTCCTGCTCCCGGGATATTTAGGATGCGACTTACTGTACCGTCAAAAATAGCTCGAACAGAAGAGCCTTTTTCTGTTGTTATTTTAATCCCGTTGTTATAGGTTTCAATGCCTGCTAATACAGGATGTTTTTGTTTTCCAAAACGTTCTATGATCACACCTCTTTCAACGGGCCAAGGAAGTGTTCCTTTATTGTTTGTAAATTTTTCAGCTAAATCTTTTTGTTCTGGGGTCATGCTAAAAGAAGGTGTTCCTGTAGAGGCTGCTACCTCTTTTGCTTTTCTAATTTCTTCTTCTATGATTTTTCTAATCTGAGCGTCTAATATTTTAGACTGTTGTTCTTTTGTTTTTAGCTCAGTTTTTAAGTGTTTCTCTTTTTTAGCTAATTCATTAACAAGAGATTGTTGTTCATCTTTTTCCGAATCTAGCTGTTGTTTTTCACTTTCTGTATTTACTAACGCTTTTGTTTTTTTATTTTTCTCCACTAAAAGCATTGCCTTGCTTTGTTTGAAAGAGAGTAACTCCCTTTCTAGCTCAGCCTCTTTTTCTTCAATCAACTTTACTTGTTGCTGTCTAAATTGACTGTATTGCTGGAAATATTTAATGCGCTTGTACGCTTGGTGAAAACTATGTGCTGAAAAAATAAACGCTAAACGATCATAGGCCCCTCTGTTGTGATAAGCATGATAAACTAATTTAGCATACTCTTCTTTTAAGGATTGTAATTCTACTTGCTTCTGCTTAATGCTTTCTTCCGTGACAAAGACCTCTTGTTCGAGTTGTTGAATCTGTTTTGAGTACAGCCCGATCTCAATTCCTAAAGTAGTGATCATTTCATTTCGAGAGGTAATTTTTCGCTTCAAAGTTGAAAGGGTGTTGATGGAGGAGTTTTTTTCTTTCTTCGCTTCGTTTAACAACTCGTTTGTTAACTTAATTTCATTTTGAAGCTGCTCCTTTTTGTTTTGTAATTCCTCCTTGCTTTGAGCAAACACAATCGCTGAGAAAGTACAAAGCAGCACACAAATGATATGTTTAGTCCATTGGAACATAACTGTCGGGAATATTGAAGTTTACTTTTTTAGGGGTATTGATATTCACTTTTGAGTAAGTGAAATTGGCTTCTGTTTGTTGATCAATGTTAGCTAACAAAAAATTGAGTTTTAGAGGAACCCATCTTTGCGCGTACTTCTCGTACTCTAAATAACGAATTGTAAGAGATTGTTCCAACACATCTTCTAGTAAATATGTGTCTATCAAAAATCGACTGTCAATCCATGCTTTAGATTGGGGGGTTTGTTTTTTGCTTTTATTAAAGAGTAAATATTTGTTCTCTGAAATTATAGACCTCATTTTTTGGTTTTCAAGTGAAATTTGTCCCACCAAAATACCCTCCAATTGTTTGTAATTTGCAGGTATTCCATAAACGCTTTCAATGTCCTCAAAATCTCCTATCCAATATGTTTTATTGATTCTGCTTATTAGTTTCACGCTGTCTGGAGTAATTTGAATGCGCGCCACCTCAATACCTAAAAGCGCAGATACCGAAAGCCAAATAACGCTGTCTTTTCTAATTCTTAAATTAGCCGAAACAGGAGTGTCCGCTCCGTTTTTTTCTATCTTTCCGCTGAGTTTGGCCGTAAACCAATTGTAATCTAAATGATTTTGATTTACTTTTTTAACAATCAATTTAGACGAGTGATTTTCTAGAGAAGAAGAAGTAACAACATCTTTATTGCTTCCACAAGCAAAAAGAAACAAGGTTAAAGCAATAATCCAAAGCTTATTCATAGAGTTTTCGCTCGTTTATTTTTTGTTCAATGAAGGGTGTTTCAGATCCTAATTCTTTCGCTTTTTTCCATTGCTCTACCGCCCTAGCGACTTTACCAAGCTGATACAAAACATCACCATAATGCTCTACAATTACAGCGCTTTGATTACCCCCGCTTGTCAATGCGCGTTCTAACCACTCTTGGGCATTATCGTATTGTCCTTTTTGATAAAACACCCACGCATAGGTGTCTTCGTAAGATGCTATTCCCGGATTTAATGCTACACACACCTCCATCATTTCTAGCGCCTTATCTAAATTCTTTTTTCGAAGTGATAAATAATAACTGTAATTATTTAGCACATAAGTATTAAGTGGTGATAATTCTAACGACTTGTCATACGAATCATCTGACATCATATGATTCTTTTGAGCATGATAAGCATCCCCTAAGGATGAGTAGAATTGTGCTAATAATTCGTTGTTTCCAAAAACCATAATTTTACCTGTGTTCAAAACAGTAATGGCGTTATCATACAATTTGATTTGAATGTACGACATCCCACTCAGCAAGTAAGTGATAGGTTGACTGGGAAATAACTCCATTGCTTTTTGCGCATAGGAAGCAACAAGTTCATATTCTTTTAAGTCAAAACAAATAATAAGCAATTGCTGCCAAATAGGAAATCTACTTTGATCAAACTGAAGCGCTGTTTCAAAAGCTTCTTTTGCAGCTTTTAAATCTCCTTCTCTGAAATGGTAATCTCCGGCAATAGTATGTGGCTTAGCATCGTTTGGGTGACTCTCCTTTAGAATTTCTACTAAATCGAAGGCGTCCTTTTTTAGCGTGCTGTCTATCTGAGTGATATCATAATACGTTATAAGTATTCTCATTTTTGAATCAATACTTAGGCCGCTACTTGAAAAGGCGATTTTTAATGAGTTAAATGCTTTTTTAGTTTCTCCATTATTTCTGTATAAGTCCGAGAGCGTGAGATGAGCTTTTCCGTTATTTGGAGCTATTTCTAAGATACGCTCCAATGCTTCAATCGCTTTTTTTTGGTTTCCTTCTAGCAAATATATTTCAGCAAGTAAGCTGTAGGGCTTGGGGTTTTTAGGTTCAGATACAATCCATTTCTCTAATTCTGTTTTTGCTCCTTTTTTATCTTTTAATTCAAGGTAAATTCGATGTTTTTGCATAATCAGCATTTCATCAACACCTATATATTGTTCCATATCGTTATATACCTCTATTGCTTTTCGTAACTGTTTATCCAACAAATAAGCGCTTGCCAACTGAAAATGCCATTCTTCGTTCCCCGGATGTTCTTTTAATAATTTTTTATAGGTGATAATAGCTGCTTTATATTTTTGATTTCTGACATACACATCTGCCAATAGTTGCTGGTACCAGATGTTTTCCTGCTCTATTTCGCTAGCGCTTTGAATAAAAAATAGAGCATCAGAATACTGACTAAATTCACAATAAATCATAGCTAGCTCGTACATAGGAGCAGCCTTACTTCCGTCTAGCTTTATGCATTTCAGAAATTCTTCTGCTGCAGACTCTAGATTTCCAAGTGCTTTTTGTCGAAGACCATTGAAAAATGCCATCTCATAATTCAATTTTTCTCGATCGCTAGGCTGGCTTTTCTGCGTACTAACTTTTCCTTTTGTTCTTGGTCTTTTTTGCGCTTCTGCTACAAAAGAAAACCCAAGCAAAATCACTAATATAAATATGATACTGCGTCTCATAAAAAATCACTTTACTCCTGTTGAGCCAAACCCACCAGACCCTCTTTCTGTTTCTATCAATTCTTCTACTTTCTCCCAAGAAGGTTGTTCGTGTTTAGCAATCACCATCTGAGCAACACGTTCTCCGTCTTCCACTACAAAATCTTCATTGGAAAGATTCACTAATATAACGCCCACTTCCCCTCTATAGTCTGCATCAATGGTTCCTGGCGTGTTTAATACCGTTATTCCTTTTTTAAATGCCAATCCGCTTCTTGGCCTAACTTGTGCTTCATAACCCGCAGGAAGCTCCATAAAAATGCCCGTTTTCACCAATGTTCGGTCTAATGGCTTTAAAATTATTGGCTCATCTAGATTGGCTCTTAAGTCCATTCCTGCAGATTGGGTGGTTGCGTAATTTGGTAATGGGTGTTTCGATTTATTGACAACTTTTATTTTCATCACTAATCAAATAATTCTGGTGTTGAATTTAATCTTTTTTTAGGTCGTTCCAAGATGTAGGCTACGCTAATAAAAATAAGAAGGTATAGTGTGTTTGCCGACATCCCTAAATCAACATAAACACTTAGTGAAAAGAGGAGTAAGGATGTGCCTAGATATAGACCTATTCGTTTTAAATCGTAGGGAATAGGGTAGTATTTTTTTCCTAAAAAATATGAGGCAACCGTCATAGATAAATAGCATAGAAGTGTTGTCCAAGCTGATCCTTCAAAGCCTAAAATAGGAATAAGTGCAAAATTGAGCGCCAAGGTAATGACTGCTCCAAATAACGCTAAGTAAGCTCCAAATCTTGTTTTTTCCGTTAGCTTAAACCAAACTGCAAGATTGTAGTAGATCCCTAAAAAAAGATTAGCAAATAATAGAACCGGTACTACTACCAACCCTCTGGAATCGTGAAACTCTTCGCCAATAAATTGCTGTACAAGATCATAATAAATCATTACCCCTAAAAAAATGCTTGATGTAATAATGGTGAAATACTTCATAACATCTGCATATACCTTTTTTGCGTTGAGTTCTTTTTCTTGTGCAAAGAAGAAAGGTTCTGCTGCAAATCTGAAGGTCTGGATGAATAACATCATAATAATTGACAACTTATAATACGCTCCATAAATACCAACCTCGGAGGTGGCAATACTAGATGGTAGAAGGTGTGACAATAAAATGCGGTCAATTGTTTCATTGGTAATTCCTGCTAGCCCTGCTACCATTAGTGGAAGCGCAAAAACCATCATCTTTTTCCAAAGCTGTGGCTTGAACCTCCAAGAAGAAGACAACATTTCTGGTAGTAGAAGCAGAATCGTAACGACACTTGATACTAAATTGGCAATAAAAATATAACCTATTCCTATAACATCACTGTATATACTTTGTACAAATTCTGCAGAAGGTAAATTGTTTTTTATTGCAAAAGGGCAGTAAATAATAAAGAAAAGATTTAATCCGATATTGATAAATATGTTAAGTAGTCGAATTAAAGCAAAACGAGCTGCTTTACCTTGTTCTCTTAGTTTCGCAAAAGAGATTGAAGAAACAGCGTCTAGACCAATAATAAGCGCAAACCACTGTATATATTCCGGGTGCCCATTAAAGTTTAATGCGATTGCCACACTGTCGGCATTCACAAACATCAACACGATAAATATTGTTGAAGAAATCAACAAAGAAATTAAGGTGGTGCTATAAACCGATTTCTTATCTTGTTCCTTTTGTGAAAAACGGAAAAAAGCGGTTTCCATACCGTAGGTAAGAATGATAACTAAAAAAGCAACATATGCATAGAGAGTGGTTACCTCTCCGTATTCTGAGGTGGTGAAATAACGTGTATATAAAGGAACTAATAAGTAATTCAGTAAGCGGCCAATAATGCTACTTAACCCATAAATGGCGGTTTGCCCTGCTAATTTCTTTAATGGATTCAATCTTTAATTTCCCGGAAATTCTGCTTTTCTTTTTTCGATAAAAGCGGTTGTTCCTTCTTTAAAATCGTTTGTGCCAAAACATGCCCCAAAGGCATCAATCTCTGCTTGGTAACCCGTTGAACTAAAACCCGCATTTACGGCTTTTATTGCGTAGCCAATTGCTATAGATGAGTTGCGAGCTATCTTAGATGCTATTTTTTCACAAGTAGGAATCAGTTCATCTTGCGAACAAACATGATTTACCAAACCCCATTCCTTCGCCTCTTCAGCAGTTAGCATGCCCGCCGTGGAAATTAATTCCATAGCTTTTCCTTTTCCAACAAGTTGAGCTAAGCGCTGTGTACCTCCATAACCAGGAATTACCCCTAAAGAAACTTCTGGGAGACCCATCTTAGCATTATTGGAAGCAACACGCATGTGGCAAGCCATTGCAAGCTCTAGACCTCCTCCTAAAGCAAATCCGTTAACTGCTGCAATAGTTGGTGTAGAAAGATTTTCTAATAAATTAAATAGCATGTATTGGCCATCTTTTGCAAGATTTGCCCCCTCTTCTTCATTAAAGTGGGCAAACTCTTTAATATCGGCGCCCGCTACAAAAGCTTTAGTTTCGGCTCCTGTGAGTATCAGACATTTTACTGCTTTATTTTGATCAGCTTTTATAATAACGTCATTCAACTCTTCAATCGTTTCTTTGTTTAAAGCATTTAACTGCTTTGGACGGTTGATTGTGATATAAGAAACACCGTCCTTTACTTCTGATAATACATTTTGATAGCTCATCTTTGATAAGTTTTGTCTAGTTTACAAATATAGTTTTTAGATGCAATAGGCCATAAAAAAGCCCCTCCAAAAGGAAGGGCTTTAAAATATTTATTTTTTAAACAGATTATGCGTTCAACGCTTCCGCACCACCTACAATCTCTAAAATCTCACCAGTAATTGCTGCCTGACGGGCTTTGTTGTATGTTAGGGTTAGGTCTTTCTTCAACTCTCCTGCATTATCAGTTGCTTTATGCATGGCTGTCATTCGTGCTCCATGTTCAGAAGCATGAGAGTCCAAAACTCCTTTAAATAATTGTATTTTCAAAGACTTAGGGATTAAGTCTGTTACAATTTCTTCTTTCGATGGTTCAAAGATGTAATCGCCAATTGTAGCGCCTTCTTCTGTTGGTGTTTCAACAGGTAAAAACTGTTCTGCTTGCACTAACTGTGTAGCAGCATTTTTAAACTGGTTGTACACAAGAATCACTTTATCGAATTCACCACTCAAAAAGTTTTGCATGATGTCTTCTGCAATTGCAGAGGTGTTTTCAAAAGTTAGTTCATCATATAAACTGTCGTGCGATGAACGCACTGTAAAGCCGTTTTTAGCAAAGAATTCTGATCCTTTTTTACCAATTGTCAAGAAAGACACATCGGCATCGGTATAGTCGTTCTCTGCTAAGCTTTTCGCTTTTTTAATGATGTTTGAGTTAAATGCTCCACATAAACCTCTATTGGAAGTAATCGCTACCAATAACACCTTTTTTACTTCGCGTTCTTGAGCGAAAGCTCCGCCATCAGACCCTTCTAAAGTAGAGCTTAGGTTTACCAATAGCTCACGAAGTTTATTAGCGTAAGGACGCATTTGAGTAATGGCGTCTTGGGCGCGTTTCAACTTTGCAGCCGATACCATTTTCATGGCACTGGTAATCTGCATGGTTGAACCAACAGAAGAGATACGGGCGCGTATTTCTTTTAAGTTCGCCATTTGTTATGCTGAGTATTTTTTTGATAAATCAGCCGCTACTGTTTCTAGCGTATTCTTGATTTCATCTGTTAATTTTCCTGCCGCCAAAGCATCTAAAACATCTTGGTGTTTTTGGTGCATAAATGAAATAAACTCTGTTTCGAATTCTTTCACTTTGTTTACAGGAACATCTATTAATAAGCCGTTAGTACCGCAGTAAATGATTGCTGCCTGCTCCTCTACTCGTAGTGGAGAGTATTGGCCTTGCTTCAAGATTTCTACGTTACGAACACCTTTGTCGATAACAGCTTTAGTTGCTGCATCAAGGTCAGAACCAAACTTCGCAAAAGCTTCTAATTCACGGAATTGTGCCTGATCTAATTTAAGTGTTCCTGAAATTTTCTTCATTGATTTAATCTGAGCAGATCCTCCAACACGAGATACCGAAATACCTACGTTAATTGCGGGACGAACACCTGAGTTGAATAAATCACCATCTAAGAATATCTGACCGTCAGTAATGGAAATTACATTGGTTGGAATATAAGCAGATACATCACCCGCCTGTGTCTCAATAATTGGTAATGCTGTTAATGAACCGCCACCTTTTACCTTGCCTTTTAAAGACTCTGGAAGGTCATTCATTTGCGCTGCAATTGTATCATCGTTAATAACCTTTGCTGCACGCTCTAATAATCTTGAGTGTAAGTAGAATACATCTCCTGGGTATGCTTCACGACCTGGAGGTCTTCTTAATAGAAGAGATACCTCGCGGTAAGCAACTGCTTGCTTTGATAAATCATCAAATACAATCAATGCTGGACGACCAGTATCACGGAAGTACTCACCAATTGCCGCTCCTGCTAATGGCGCGTAGAACTGCATTGGAGCAGGATCAGAAGCGTTAGACGCTACAATCACTGTATATGGAAGCGCTCCAGCTTCTTCTAATGTTTTAGCAATAGCTGCTACTGTAGATCCTTTTTGACCAACAGCTACATAAATACAGAATACAGGCTCTCCTTTATCGTAAAATTCTTTTTGGTTGATGATGGTGTCAATCGCTACTGCTGTTTTACCAGTCTGACGGTCACCAATAATCAACTCACGCTGTCCTCTACCTACTGGAATCATCGCATCAATCGCTTTGATACCTGTTTGTAGTGGCTCATTTACAGGCTGACGGTAAATAACACCTGGCGCCTTACGCTCGATAGGCATTTCAAATGTTTCGCCTTCGATTGGTCCTTTGCCATCAATTGGGTTACCCAAAGGATCTACTACGCGACCCAACATCCCTTCACCTACATTGATAGAAGCAATACGGTTTGTTCTTTTTACCACATCACCTTCTTTAATTCCTTTAGAAGGCCCTAACAATACTGCACCTACATTGTCTTCCTCAAGGTTCAAAACGATTGCTTGTAAGCCATTTTCAAACTCAATAAGCTCTCCTGATTCAACATTGGTTAGTCCGTAGATACGGGCAATACCGTCACCCACTTGAAGAACGGTACCTACTTCTTGTAGCTCGGCCTCAGATTTAACGCCTGCTAATTGTTGTCTTAAGATTGCTGATACTTCAGCTGGTTTTACTTCTGCCATTGTCTTCGGTTTTTAGAAGTCCTTTATGTAAAGGTTTTTATTAAATGTTTGTTTTAAATCATTGATTTGACGAAGCACGCTCGCGTCTAGTTGCTTATCACCCATTCGGATAACGGCTCCACCAATAAGTTTTTCATCTACTTTTTCTGTTAGCTCTACTTGGCCTCCTCCATGCTTTTCAACAAACGCTTGGATAGCTGCTCTTAGGTCATTGTCTAACGGAATAGCAGTAGTGACTACAGCAGATTCAATTCCTTTGTGTTGTTTGTAAACAAGTATGAATCGTTCTGCGATTTCTTCTAATAACATCTCACGCTTTTTATTGGTGATGATGTTGATGAAAGATTTGCTTAATGTGTCGAAGCTTGCAAATACTTCATTTAAAATCGCCACTTTTTTATCGGTCTTTACCACTGGGCTTTTTAGCAATAAAGAAAGGTCTTTGCTCTCTTTACACGCTGCCACAACAGCCTCCATGTCCGCTTTACAAGCGTCCAATTGGCTTTGTTCTACAGCAAGCTCCAATAATGATTTGGCGTATCGTAATGTTACTCTTGTGTTTCTCATCTTAGTTAAGTTCTGCTTCCTTCAAGGCAGCTCCTACTAATTCTTTTTGCTTATCTGCGTCTTTCAATTCGCTTTTCAATACTTTCTCAGCGATTTCGATTGACAAGCTCGCTACATGATTTTTCAATTCAGTAACAGCTTTTTGTTTTTCGTTATTGATTTGCTCTTTTGCTGAAGCCATCACTTTATCTGCTTCCAAGGAAGCTTTTTCTTTTGCTTCTGTAATGATGTTTTCTTTCATCTCGCGAGCTTCTTTTAATAAGGAATCACGCTCTGCTTTTGCTTCTGCTAAAATACGCTCGTTGTCTGCGTTTAACGCTTCCATATCAGCTTTTGCTTTATCAGCTGCGTCTAAGGCGTTTTTAATTCCTTCTTCTCTTCCTTCAACCGCTTCTAAAATTGGTTTCCAAGCAAATTTTCTTAGGAAGAAAACTAATACTAGAAACAATAATGTTTGCCAGAAGAATAAGCCTACCGAAAAGTCATTAATTAATTTCTCCATTATCTCTTTTTTTCTTCAGTTTAATTTTAAAAATCAAGACCGTGACCAACCGTCACAGTCTTGATTTGTGGTTTAATTAAGCAGCGAATAAAGCCGCGAATCCAATACCTTCAATAAGTGCTGCTGCAATAAGCATAGCTGTTTGGATTTTTCCAGAAGCTTCTGGTTGACGAGCGATCGCGTCCATTGCTGATCCACCAATCTTACCGATACCTAAACCAGCACCGATTACGATTAAACCTGCTCCTACAATGTTTGGAATAGTCATAATTATATTAATTAAAATTAAACATTCATTCTTAGTGGTCGTGATGTTCTTCTACTGCGGAACCGAAGTATAATGCCGATAACATTGTAAAGATGTATGCCTGAAGAGCTGCCACTAATAATTCTAGTAAGGCAAGCGCAAAGGCTAATCCAAATGATAACGGACTTCCAATCCAGCTTTTAAAGATGAACATTAAACCGATAATACTCATTAATACTACGTGTCCCGCAGTAATGTTTGCATACAAACGAATCATTAAAGAGAACGGCTTAATAATTGTTCCTAATAATTCGATTGGTGCTAAAATCACCTTCATTGGAGTTGGCACGCCAGGCATCCAAAAAATGTGTTTCCAATAATGCTTGTTACCAGTAAATGTGGTAATCAAGTATGTCATAATTGCTAAAGAAAATGTTACTGCAATGTTATTGGTAACATTTACTCCTAATGGTGTTAGCCCTAATAAGTTGATAATCCAAACGAAAAAGAAAACCGTTAACAAGAAACTCATGTATCTTTTGTAGTGTTTTTCTCCAATGTTTGGTCTAGCAATATCATCTCTTACATACACAATGATTGGCTCTAAAAAACGACCAATTCCTGTTGGAATAGGGTTTGTTTTATACGACTTAGCCATGCGGCTAAACATCCACATCATTAGTACAGAAACGATCAAGATAAAGCTTACATTTTTTGTGACAGAGAAGTCAAGCGGTTTGTCATTAACTGCATGATGGTGATCATCATAAGTGATGGTTCCTTCTGCGTCTGTTTTATAAACCTTTCCGTGATATAATTTGTAAAAGTTTCCGTTATGCTCAGCAACAGTTTCTCCATGATGAAATTTTGATGAAGAAAACACTTGAAAACCATTATCCCATAAAATTACAGGTAATGGGAAAGAAACACCTTTTGTTAAGTGGAAATCGTGTGTATCCTGAAGGTGGTGAGCGATAAACTCTTTTATCTCAGTTTTGATGTCTTTTTCAGGATCTGTATGTGTATCATGGTTTGCATCATGATGCTCTGCCCAAGAAGCCGTACTTAGCAATA
>CEUV01014308.1_pt1 | contig 19876 bp, 16 predicted proteins | sample 356401 | NCBI WGS metagenome assembly CEUV01 (sample SAMEA2622710, study PRJEB7988) | marine metagenome | isolation source: saline water (ENVO:00002010), including
CTACTTTCGTTCAGTTCTTGAGACATATTAATTTCGAAAGCAGTAGTGTCTCGTAAAACAATGTCTTGAGCTATCAAAGATAAAGGCATGCTTATTTCCATATCAGCAGATAATCCATGCCCTTTGTATAAAAAACCCTCTTTGTTGTTTTGGTCAGGATTAAGAAACAACTCATAACCGATGTTTATCTGATTAGGTTGTATTTCTACTAATTCGTCAATATTCGAATTACTCTGATTTAAATAAAGTGTGCTGTATGTGGGTTGTACCGGCAAAGTTGATGATTGATGATTTTCAACTGCAGGATCTATATTTAAAACTTTATCTAGAGCTGTCCCTTTTAGATGTATACTTTGTAAATTATTGCTAGCACTTATTTCTTCAATCTTAATGTGTGCCGATGCACCAATGTGGTTTTCGGTAGTTAACTCAAGCTGTAATTGCTCGATATCAAAACTTCCTTGAAAACTATTGAAGAGATCAATCATAGTGCTTTCATTTCCAATAATGGTATCCTCTCCCATATATCCACGAGCAAAAGCAGGTTTAATATCATGTACACTCAAGGTGAAAAAGATACTGTCCTCTAATGAAATATGTGTCAATACACCTGATGAATCAATCCAACCAGAAGAGTTGGTATAAATGGTATTTACGGTATCACCATATTTACCTGTTAAATCTAATTGGTAACCTGAAAAATCAAAGAAGAGTTCATCACTAACACTTCCACCAACTGGGGCAGGAGGTAATTCCAGGTATAGTTCAAAAGGCACTCCGTCAAGGGTTGCTGATGGTATACTATACTCAATTTTAATGGTATCCTGAATAGTAGATGTTCCTAAGACGGAAACCCCTCCGCTATATACTAAAGCTTCTGTTAACCATGCGTTTTCAATATCGAAGGCTACCACCGTGTCTTCATGAAAAATTTGCTGATCTGGAAAAATAGCAATACCCTCAAAAGGAACAATATTACTGATTAAAATATCAGCTGTTAAAGCATTTTCATAATCAATAAAAACCATATTATTAGTACCTACCATATCTACATTGATAATTTCCACATCTAATGCCCCATATAGCGTTTCTCCACTCAAGTCAACACTTTCTTGATGAGTACTACCTGTTGGTAATAGAGGAAGTATAATTTGAATTATATTGCTGTTACTCCCTTCATTGCGCAAAACCAAATTAATATTTGCTAAATCAGAAGGTAAACCATTATATAAGCTAACCGTTAGTTGACCCTCGTTTAGTGTCATTTCTTCAAAATAACTACTAGCATCTATAGGCAGTGTATCAGTCAAAACATTGGGAAATGGAGGGATAATAGCTTGTGCACCATCCGGTAAAAAAGCTGTTGCACCCATGTCAGTAATTATGTTACCCAAAGTAGTAGGGTAGCTTATTTGAATATCTGCAAAAGAAATACTGTCTAACTTTACATTTTTAGTCTTGCTTTTTCCAGGCATATTTAACAAACTATCCATTTCGAGTTTGAATAATTCTTGTTGAAAAACTAGTTGCAAGCAATTGTTTTCTAGTGTGTCCCAAGAAACGGTGCTGTCTTGTTGTAGTTGATGAATACTTAAGGAGCTATTTGCTAAAGGAGCAGTCCATTGAGTTGTCCATGAAGGTTGTTCGAAATCGTGTTTACAAGCGCTTATTAAAATTATCGATACTAGTCCAAAAAGGTATTTATACATCCACTAGAGTTTTAGTCAAATATACTATTACTTTCCAATACAGAAGTTGGAGAAAATATTATCAAGCAGGTCATCTGTAGAAATCTCGCCTGTGATTTCCCCAAGGTGGTAGAGTGCCTGACGAATATCCATTGCCAAGAAGTCCCCAGAGACACCGCTATTAAGTCCATCAATAGTCTTGATGATTTGTTTCAATGACTTATTCAACGCATCAACATGTCGGCTGTTGCTTACAATAGTTTGATTGTTGCTTAATGCACCAGTATTTACAAAACTGATTAGGGTCTCAGTCAGCGCTTCCAATCCCTTTTTTTGCTTTGCTGATATGAAAAGTGCATCTTTGACTTGCTCTTTGATAGCAGGATTTTGGTCAATTTTATTAACTACCAACACTAATTTATTTGCCAATTTTAGTTTCAACTCTTCAGTCTCGAGTAATTGTTGGGAAAGATTTTTGGTAGCATCCATAAGATATAGAACAACTTGTGCTTTTTGTGCCTTATCTAATGCTTTTTGGATGCCGATGCTTTCCACTTTGTCGTTAGTTTCTCTTAATCCAGCCGTATCAATAAAACGGAAGTGTATACCTTTAATGATGAGGTCGTCCTCTATGGTGTCACGGGTAGTTCCTGCGACATCTGAAACAATTGCTCTTTCTTCGTTTAATAAAGCATTAAGTAGGGTAGATTTACCTACATTTGGTTCACCTATGATAGCTACAGGAATTCCATTCTTGATCACATTTCCAACAGCAAAAGAATCTACTAATCGTTTCAGTGTAGTCTTGATTTTTTCAAGTAGTTTGTTGAATTTATCTCTATCGGCAAACTCCACATCTTCTTCACTAAAATCGAGTTCTAATTCTATGAGAGCAGCAAAGTTTATGAGTTCTTCTCTAAGGTCTTTCAGCTCACTGGAAAAACCACCACGCATTTGTTGTATAGCTACTTTGTGTGCTGCTTCACTGTCTGAAGCAATAAGGTCGGCTACAGCCTCTGCTTGTGAAAGATCCATCTTTCCATTACTGAATGCACGCAAGGTATACTCCCCGGCTTTAGCCATTCGAGCACCTTTTTTCAAAAAGAGTTGAATTAATTGGTTCTGAATATAAATAGAGCCGTGACAAGAAACTTCAACAACATTTTCACCCGTATAAGAATAAGGAGCTTTAAAGACTGTTACTAATACTTCATCAACAATTTTATCTGCATTACGAATCGTTCCAAAGTGAACTGTGTGAGACAATTGCTCGGAGAGATCCTTTGTAGAAAATACCTTGTCGCATATAGAAATAGCTTCCGGTCCTGATAAACGAATAACCGAAATTGCGCCCACTCCTGACGCTGTTGCTAATGCACAGATAGTATCTTGAATCATGAGGCAAAGATAAGGCAAACTCTTTTGCTTTTTTACTTTCATCTATCAGATTAACTTTTAATTTTGCAACTATAAATAAAGCACAACAAATGAGCGTTTTAGTAAATAAAGATTCTAAAGTAATTGTTCAGGGATTTACAGGAAGCGAAGGTACTTTCCATGCTGGACAAATGATCGAATACGGAACTAATGTAGTAGCAGGGGTAACGCCAGGTAAAGGTGGGCAAAAACACCTAGATCGTCCTGTTTTTAATACGGTTTCCGAAGCAGTAGAAAAAGTAGGAGCAAACACTTCTATGATATTTGTGCCACCAGCGTTTGCTGGTGATGCCATTATGGAAGCTGCTGCTGCAGGCATTCAAGTAATCATCTGTATTACGGAAGGTATTCCTACTAAGGATATGATTACGGTGAAAGAATATATCAGCGATAAAGACTGTACCCTTGTTGGACCTAACTGCCCAGGTGTCATCACGCCAGGTGAAGCGAAATGTGGTATCATGCCAGGTTTTGTTTTCGATAAAGGTAAAATTGGTATCGTTTCCAAATCAGGTACATTGACTTATGAAGCGGCTGATCAAGTAGTAAAAGCTGGCTTAGGAATATCTACAGCTATCGGTATAGGTGGTGATCCAATAATTGGAACAACGACAAAAGAAGCTGTTGAATTATTGATGAACGACCCTGATACAGAAGGTATTATTATGATAGGTGAGATTGGCGGTCAGCTAGAAGCGGATGCTGCTAAATGGGTAAAGGAAAATGGAACAAAACCTGTAGTTGGTTTCATTGCTGGACAAACAGCTCCAGCTGGTAGAACAATGGGGCACGCTGGTGCTATTGTTGGTGGTACTGATGATACGGCTGAAGCGAAGATGAAAATAATGAACGAATGTGGTATTCATGTAGTAGCCTCTCCTGCAAACATCGGTTCCAAGATGGCCGAGTTAATGAGCTAAGTAATTACACTTTTAAATATTGAAAAGTCCTCCAACTTATATAGGCCCTTTTGCTTTGAAGGAAAGTTTGCTTTACTCAAGCATAACTATTTTTTCATATTACAAGTTTTCTATTAAACTGTCAATAGAAAATTTCTAATAAGGTCACGATTTTACTATTTTCTCTTTTCCTATTTTTCTATCTTTGGGTTTTACTTTTTTAAATATGAAATTACTAGACAGAAAAACAGCTATTATTACAGGAGCTTCAAGAGGTATCGGTAAAGGTATCGCACTCAAATTTGCTGAACAAGGTGCAAACATTGCTTTCACTTATTTATCATCGGAGGAAAAAGCTAAAGCTTTGGAGTCAGAACTTAGTGCTTTCGGTGTAACCGCTAAAGGGTTTAAATCTGATGCTTCTGATTTTGATTCGGCACAACAATTAGCTGCTGATGTGATAGAAATTTTTGGCAGTATTGATGTAGTAGTTAATAACGCGGGTATCACCAAAGATAATTTACTGATGCGCATGAGCGAGGAAGATTATGATAGAGTTATGCAAGTAAATATGAAATCAATTTTTAACCTTACAAAGGCTGTAATACGCCCGATGTTAAAGCAAAGAAGTGGTTCTATCATAAACATGAGCTCGGTAGTTGGAGTAAAGGGAAATGCAGGTCAAGCTAACTATTCGGCTTCAAAGGCAGCTATTATTGGTTTTAGTAAATCAACTGCTTTAGAATTAGGTTCGCGTAACATCCGTTGTAATGTGATTGCTCCTGGTTTTATAGAAACAGAAATGACCGCCGCTTTAGACGATTCAACCGTACAAGCATGGAGAGATAGTATACCTTTAAAGCGTGGTGGTAGCCCCGAGGATATTGCTAATGCAACCGTATTTTTTGCATCTGACATGTCGGCTTATGTAAGCGGCCAAGTACTAAACGTGTGCGGAGGGATGCTTACCTAATGCAAAACATAACTACAGAATTACCCATTATCTATAGTATTTTGTGCCTTTTAATGGGTGTAATTTATTCTTATTTTCTATATAATAAACATACTTTTGAGGGAAAGTCATGGTTGCCAAAACTTATGGCTTTTCTGCGTTTTATAGTCATATTTATACTGACCTTCTTTTTTTTAGAGCCCTTTGTTAGTAGCTTAATGATTGACAAGGAAAAACCAATTATTGTAGTAGGTGTAGATCAATCAGAATCCATTCAAGGAGAGGCTCAGCTTCCCGATTTGCAAGCAGGGATTAAAGAACTACAAAATAATCTTGCTGATGATTATCAAGTAGATTTGTATGGTGTAGGAACAAACACTACACTTTTAGATAGTTTTCAATACGAAGATAAAACGAGCAATTATTCGTCTTTCTTTCAGCAATTATCGGATGTGTACAGCCACCGCAATGTAGCGGCAGTTATTTTTGCATCTGATGGCCTGTATAATCAAGGTAGTAATCCACTTTATGCTGATTATCCTTTTCAAGCACCACTATACACCATTGCTTTGGGTGATACTACACCTCAAAAAGATATACGAATCAGTAAACTTTACCACAACGATTTAGTATTTTTAGGTAATTCATTCCCTTTAAAGATTAGTGTACAAACGCAGTTTTGCGCTGGAGAAAAAGTAAATCTTACTGTTTGGAAAGAACAAAACCTACTGTATCAAGAAACACTACTAGTATCGGAAGCGAATCAACGTTTTCAAACCGATGTGCTGTTGTCAGCAGATGAGGTAGGGATGCATCGTTATCAGGTGCGCTTATTTTCCTTAAATGGAGAGAAAAACACTTATAACAATACCGAAGATTTTTTTGTAGAAATACTGGAAAGTAGACAAAAAATATTATTGCTTACTGAAAGTGTACATCCAGATATTTTTGCGCTTACTACGGCTATAGAGCAAAACGACAATTATGAAGTACATCAACATTTTGTAAAGGAGTTTAAAGGTGACTATTCATCTTACAGTTTACTGATTGCATTCCATACCGAAGTAAATGAAGCACCGCTTCCTATTTGGTATGTGTGGGGCGCCAATGCTACCACTCAGCAAACAGACTGGATGCAACTCAATGCTTATGAAGGAATAAGCTCGGAGGTATTGGTGAATAGTGAAGAATTTTCTTACTTTCAAATGGATGAAGAATGGGACGCTTGGGCACAACAATTACCCCCTTTAGTAGTTCCTTTTGCAGACATAAATTACTTAATGGATTATCAAAATGTTTTTTCTCAAAAAGAAAAAGGGATTGCCACTAATCGTCCTATTTTATCTTTTCATAAAGGGCAGGAACATCGTCAAGCATTATGGTTAGGTGAGGGGCTTTGGAAGTGGCGCTTGTTTGAATACGCTCAAAACGAATCGCATGAACTTTTAGATGGATTAATACAACAATGTGTGCAGTTTTTGGCGGTAAAAGAGGATAAGCGACTGTTTCGTGTTAATTTACCTAAAAAGATCCATGAGCATGAAGATCTATCTATCTCAGCACAATTATACGACGCAAATTACGAATTATTTAACGACCCGGATGTAACTATTTCTTTACGAAATTCAGAAGGATATGAGTTTGCTTTTACACTAAATAAAACTGTGCAATCCTACGAATTAGTAATAAGTGATCTGGAGGAAGGACAATATCACTACGAATCTAAAGTGATTTCGTCAGGAGAGGAGCATGTCAGAACTGGACACTTTACCGTTATACCTTTGCAACTAGAGCAACGCCAAAAACAAGCTAATCATCAATTGCTTTATAAGTTGGCTAATATGCATGAAGGAACGCTGTTTTATGTTTCTGAAATAGATGATATACAGCAAAGTATAAACCGTTTGGAAACTAAAACAATTTCTTACAGTCGTGTACATCTTTCCGAATTATTGAATCAGCGCTGGATATTCATCCTTTTATTAGTATTTTTATCACTTGAATGGTTTTTGCGAAAGCGAAACGGAAGTATATAAATTTTTAATATTTAAAATATGTTTGAAGCAAATGATAACGGAGGTATGACTCCAAGAATTCCCAAAATTTTTGTAATAGGATTTATTGCTTTCCTATTGATTTTAATAAGTGGAGGTAAAATGTTTTACACGGTAGATCCTGGTGAAAAAGCTATTCTATTTAAGCGTTTTGGCGGAGGGTTAGATAAAGAAACAGTCTACGATCAAGGATTTCATGTAGTTGCCCCATGGAATAAGTTTTATATATACAATGTTAAAATTCAAGAAGATTATGAGGCAATGGAAGTGTTGTCTAAAAATGGTCTTTCTATCAAATTAGATTTATCTTTCCGCTACAATCCAAAAATGTCGGAAGTGGGTCTTCTACATGATTTAATTGGAAAAGATTATTTGGAAAGTATCCTTCGCCCTGAAATTCGTTCGGTAACTCGTGAGGTTATTGGAGAATATCTGCCCGAAGAGTTATATTCTACCAAAAGAGAGGAGGTAGAAGATAAAATTTACGATTTAACCGCAGCAGCTATTACTGATAAGCATTTAAATTTAGATGCTATTTTAATTCGTGACGTGACATTACCTCCAACTTTACAGACAGCAATTGAGAATAAGTTAAAGCAAGAGCAAGAAGCTTTGGAGTACGAGTTCAAGCTATTAAAGGAAGAAAAAGAAGCAGAACGTAAGCGTATTGAGGCTCAAGGTATCTCAGATTTCCAACGCATAGTAACAAAAACAATTACACCTTCACTTCTGAAGTGGAAAGGTGTAGAAACTACTCAAGAGATTGCAAAGTCACCAAACAGTAAAGTTATTGTTATTGGAAATGGAGATGGTGATTTACCTATCATTTTAGGTGGCGATAAATAACAAAATAATAATATTAGTTAAACAAAATTTTAAAATAATGAAAAAAGCAATTTTAATGTTGGCAATAGTTATGCCAATGATTTTGATGGCACAAAATAGGGCTCCAGAAAATAAAGTTGACCGTCCGATTATTGAAAATAAACCATACAAGTATGAATATGTTATAATTAGAGGTATAATTGATTCCGAAGTTACTAAGAGACAAGAACCGGTTTCACCCAAAAAGAAAGCCAAGAAAGAGGAAACGGTTTCTATCCAAATGAATGATGTTAAAGGATATATGAAACGTATTCAAAAGTCAAGATGGGCTATTAATTTTGATTTTGGTAGAACAAAATCAAAAGAAGCACAACTGGTAATGAAAAATGAGTTTTATTCCATGATTGATGCTCTTAACTTTTTGGGAGCCAGAGGATTTGAACTTGTTTTGTCTGAAGTTCAAAAAACACCGCATGGTGATATGCAAATTTATTATATGCGTAAACCTAGATAAATTAAGAAGCCCTGCTTAGCAGGGCTTCTTTATTTGAATGAAAAAGTATCCAGAAAAAATATTATTGGCATGGGGTGAGGCTATTGGAGGTAATTTAGAAATACGAGATTGGCTTTTAAAGGAGGGATACCCAGAATTGGGATTGTTTTGTTTTGCACTTTATTTTGATAAAAAATCGAGTGAATGGTTGCTGAAGAATACACCTCACTTATTAGCTTTAATTAAGGCTTCAGAAGGTAAAAAGGATGCGTTAATGTGGTTGAAAGCAAAATTTCCTGTATTACATTCGGTTGCCTTAGCTGCTGATGGTGAAGTTTCTGAGATGGAACATCTTTTGAAAACAGACAAGCTGATGGCGGGTATAGCTCAAAAGATAAAATTCACTAAAGACAAGATAGAGGAAGCAAACAACGATGTACATCGTTGGGGTTTTGAGTAACATGAATGCTAAATTTTAGTATCAAATATGTTAATCCTTGAAATCAAAAATAATTATTTTCTCTGCTCCAGTTCAAAAAGCTTATCTCTCAATTTAGCCGCCTCCAAGAAGTCTAGCTCTTTAGCAGCTCTTTCCATTTGCGTCTTAATATCTTTAATGGTTTTTTTAAGTGTTTTAGGGTTGCTGTAATCTGCATTGTCTTCAGCACCAATACTCAGTTCATTTTTTGCTGTATATGGATTTAGTTTTTGTGTAATGAGGTTTTCTTTTTTCTTATTTAAAGGAGTAGGAGTAAGTCCATTATCAGTATTATACTTGATTTGCTTCTTTCTTCTTCTATTTGTCTCATCAATGGTTAGCTGCATAGATCGTGTAATTTTATCTGCATACATTATAACTAAGCCATTTACATTTCTTGCAGCTCTGCCTGCTGTTTGGGTTAATGAGCGTTCAGACCTTAAAAATCCTTCTTTATCAGCATCTAGAATTGCTACTAAACTTACTTCTGGAAGGTCTAACCCTTCCCTTAATAAATTTACCCCAATTAACACGTCAAAAACACCTTCTCTCAAACCAAGTAAAATATCAACTCTTTCTAAGGTGTCTACATCTGAATGTATGTAACGACATCTAATCTCAAATTTGGTGAGGTATTTGGTTAGTTCCTCTGCCATACGTTTTGTTAAGGTAGTTACTAGTATTCTGTCATTATTATCAACTCTCTGCTGTATTTCTTCTAGCAAATCATCAATTTGATTAAGAGTAGGGCGTACATCAATAATAGGGTCTAAAAGTCCTGTCGGTCTAATAACTTGCTCAGCTATAACACCACCGCTTTTCTCTAATTCATAATCAGCAGGTGTAGCACTCACATAGATGAATTGATTATTGATAGTTTCGAATTCTTCAAATTTTAATGGTCTATTATCTAAGGCTGCTGGAAGTCTAAAACCGTATTCTACTAGATTTTCTTTTCTTGAACGGTCCCCTCCATACATTGCTCTGATTTGCGGAATTGTTACATGGCTTTCATCAATAACAGTTAGAAAATCTTTTGGGAAATAATCGAGTAGGCAGAATGGTCTAGAACCCGGAGATCTTCCGTCAAAATAACGAGAATAGTTTTCGATACCTGAGCAATAGCCTAGTTCTCGAATCATCTCTAAATCGTAATTCACTCGTTCATCTAACCGTTTTGCCTCTAATTTTCTATCTGTTTGATTTAGAAAGTCTACTTGCTCCATTAAATCATCTTGTATTTGATGAATGGCGTTATGAATACGATCTTTTGAAGCCACAAAAATGTTAGCAGGAAAAATACGCAATTGTTCAAATTGCTCGATTTTATGTCCATTTAATGGATCAAAACTTTCTAAAGATTCAATTTCATCTCCCCAAAAATGAATGCGATATGCTACATCTGCATAAGCAGGGTAAATGTCTACCGTATCTCCTTTTACTCTGAAGTTTCCTCTACTAAACAATTGCTCGTTTCTAGAGTAAAGTGAAGTGACAAATTGATGTAGGAGTTTATTTCTGCTAATTTTCTGACCAATTCGTATTTCAACAATATTGTTGTTAAAATCTTCAGGATTCCCAATACCATAAATACACGAAACCGAACTTACCACAATGATGTCTTTCCTTCCAGATAAAAGGGAGGATGTAGTGCTTAATCGTAGTTTTTCAATTTCTTCATTTATGGACAGGTCTTTTTCTATATATGTTCCTGAACTTGGAATATATGCTTCAGGTTGGTAGTAGTCATAATAAGATACAAAATATTCTACTGAATTTTTCGGGAAAAATTGCTTGAATTCGCTGTACAGTTGAGCCGCTAAAGTTTTGTTGTGTGAAAGTACTAGGGTAGGTTTCTCAACCTCTTTTATTACGTTAGCTATAGTAAATGTTTTCCCTGAACCGGTTACTCCTAAAAGTGTTTGATGTGCTTCTTTTCCTCTAATACCTTCAATTAAGTGTTTGATGGCGCCTGGTTGATCACCAGTAGGCTGAAAATCGGAAACGAGCTGAAAATCCATTACAGCTCATTTAATAATCGAAGTTGTTGTTTTAGCTCCTCTATTTTAGTTTGGCAAGCAGCAATTTTTTGGTAGACTTGCTCTTTTAGTTTTTCAGTTCCCTTTGAGTTAGCAAAGAAGCTTATGTTATTTTCGTACTGAGCAATTTCTTTTTGACTTTCAGAAATTTTATTACGAATAAACTGGCGTTCTTTTTCAATTTTAAACTCATTTTCCTTGATGTCTTCCAGTTTGTTTTTAAATTTCAATTCATCCAACTCTTTTTGAGTTATTTTCAAAGATTTATAAAAGCCATCCATAATTTGTTGGAATTGCTTTTCTAATTTTTCATTTCCTCTAGAAACATCCCCTAATTTACTCCAATCTTTATTTATATTTTGAAGCTCAGTAATACAACCTTTTCCCATATTAGTAAATGTCTTTTTACTTAATTCATTTAAGAAAGCTGTTTTATTTTTTAAATTCTCTGATTTTTTTGCATCTATATATTTGAAGTGAGCTTTCTTTTTATCAAAAAATGTATTACAAGCTTTTCTAAATCTATTCCATATTTTTTCTGATTGAGATTTAGGAACATAACCAGTTTTTTTCCAGTCATTCTGTAATTGAATAATCTTTTCTGTTGTCGATTTCCAATCGGTAGAATCTTGAAGTGCTTCTGCCTTTTCACAGATAGCAACTTTTTTTTCTAACTCTGATTTTAAGTTGCTCTTTCTTTGCTTGTAAAATTCGTTTTTTTCGTTGTAAAAGTCACCTATTACTTGACGAAACCGCTTCCATGCTTTGCTATTTTCACTTTTATTTAAACGTCCTAAACTTTTCCATTCTTTTTCTAAGTCTAAAACTATCAAAGAGGCTCTTTGCCAATCAACATGTGTTTCTGGTAAAATGGTGTAAACAGCAATAATTTTTTGGCATATTTTTTCTTTAAGCTCAGCTGTTCTAGTATTTTTCTTTTTGAGCTCCAAGAAGTAGTCATTACGCTTTTTATGTATTACCCTTGTTGCTGTTTTAAAACGCTCCCAAATAGCTTCTCGATGTTCTTTATCTACAGGCCCAACTTCTTTCCAAGCTTCGTGTAGATCTTGTAATTCGTTGTGTGCTTTGTTAAGTAATTCTTCATTGTCAAGAGCTTCTGCTTTTTCGCATAAATCAGTTTTACGCTCTAGATTTTTCCTAAAATCTAAATCACGTAAATCTCGATTAATGTTGATGTAATCGTAAAATAGTTCTACATGATGATGGTAGGATTGCCACAAATCATTTTTATGTGAAGGTGGAACAGCTCCCGTATTATGCCATTTCTCTTGTAAGGATCGAAAATTCTCGAATGTATCCTTGATTGTTTCTTCACCTTTAGTAAGCGAATCAATCTCATCAATAATAGATTTTTTGATACGTAAATTAATAGCGTGTTCTTGCTCTTGTTTAGATCTGTATTCTGCTTTTTTAATCTTAAATTGTTTGTATATGGACTTAAAATTATTCTCTGTTTTTGGATCAAAAATAAAGTCTCCTTCGTCACCGCCTGTTTGAATAAAACTGGTTTTTGAAGCAGTTTTCTCCTCACTTAACTTTTTATAGAAAACTGATTTGATAGTTTCTACCTCTTTAGCTACAGAATAAATGTTTTGGAAATCATTAAATTGACTTACTTTATTAATAAGTTCCTGCAGAGAAAAATCGTTGTAATTAATTATAATATCAACTGTGTTTTCAGTTTGAAGTGTTCCTTGACTTTCCTCAATTGGTGTAGATTCTGTGTTTTCAGTCATTTGCTAAAAAAAATCGAAACGCAAATTTAATGATTTCTAGGGAATATTTATATCTAAATTACGAATTCCAGATGCTCCAAGCTGCTTCTGCCTGCCTCTGTAACATTTCTAACCCGTTTTTGATGTTCGCCTTATTAGCTTTACCATATTTCAAAAAACGACTTTCTGTTGGGTTGTAAATTAAATCGTAAAGCAGATGCTTTTTTGAAAGTATTTCGTAAGGGATAGAAGGATATTCATCTGTTTTTGGATATGTTCCTAAAGGAGTGCAGTTAACAATTATTAAATGTTCTCTTAATAGATTTTTAGTAATTTCTGAATAGTTTGTATATCCTTCTTTTCTTGAAATAATTAGAGGTTCAATCCCAAGCTTTTTAAATGCGTAAACAATAGCTTTGCTAGCTCCTCCACTTCCCAACACTAAGGCCTTTTTATGATGTGTTTGAAGAAGAGGTTTAATTGATTCGTAAAAGCCAATCCAGTCAGTGTTGTGTCCTATCCATTTTTCATTTTTTCTAACAACTGTATTTACAGCCCCAATGGCAAAAGCCTCTGAAGATAATTCATCTAAAAAACGAATTATACTTTCTTTGTAAGGAATTGTAATATTAAAGCCAGATAGATTTTCTTTTTCAAGTAATGATGTTATCGATTTTACATCTTGTATTATATAGTTTTGGTATTGACAGCTAGTAATACCTTCTTTGAAGAATTTATCTTGAAAATAAGATTCAGAAAAAGAGTGTATTAGGGGAAATCCTATAAGTCCAAATTTTCTCATACTTTGGATTTGTTTGCTAAAAACTCAATAAGTCCAATACTAGCAATTCCCATGAGCATGCAGGCAATAACCCAAATATCTGAGCTTGTTAAAATTTCTGGTAAATAGCGTTGATACCCAATAAGCAAAGGTTCACCGTTTCTATCAAATAAATCACTGTGAAAAAGTTCTTTTTTCCAGGGCCAAATAATACTTAATGATCCAAATACAAATCCAGTTAGTAGTGCTAAAGTAGCTTCATGAAAACGCTTGAAAATCCATCCTATAAAATGCGAGAAAGCAATTATTCCAATTATTGACCCAAAAAGAAAGAGCACGAAGTAAATAAGATGGTTTCTCATTTCTTGGTTAGAAGATAATACATTCCAATCTCCAATTGATATTGCTTTAAAAAAGTCAAAAAGACTATTGATTGAAGTTACCATTAGTAATTGATAGTTTCCCATCAACATAAGAATATAGGATCCTGAAAGTCCTGGCAAAATCATGCCGCATATTCCAATAACACCACAAATGAAAATGAAAAGGTAATTAGTGTTTTCTACGGGAGCAGGGTTTAAAAAAGAAATCGCTAAAGCAAAAGCGGTCCCAATGAGTAGAGTAAATATGTTTTTGTAATTCCAGTTGCTTACAGTTTTTCCAATGTAGTAAACAGATGCCAATACAAGTCCAAAAAAAAATGCCCAGATTTGAGCAGGATGTTTCTCAAGTAAAAATTCAAAAAGTTTAGCAATACTAAAAATACTGATAACGACTCCTAGTAGAATGGCAGCTAAGAATTGTAGGTTTACGTGATTTGAAAATTCTTTAAATTGACCAGTCAGTAAAAGTTTGATAGCCGTTCTGTTACAAGATTTTAAAGCATTAATGAAATCTTCGTAAATATTTGTAATAAGTGCTATCGTACCACCAGAAACTCCAGGAATGACATTAGCTGCACCCATAGCAATTCCTTTTAGTATAAGACTGATAAATCGTAACATGTGATTAATTGTTTTCGCACCAGGCTTCGTAACCACCCTCAAGTTGTTGAATGTGTTTTAGACCAAATTTTTTTTGTAGCATAAAAACCATTGATTTAGAGCGTTTTCCGCTTTTGCAAAACATGACTACCTCACCTTTATTATTAATTTCATGTAATCTATTTATAACCTCTCCCATAGGGATATTGGTGTTGCAAATACTACCATCTTCAAACTCATATTCTTCTCGTAAGTCAATGATTTGAATATTTGATTTTTTATCTATTTTATTTTTTAATTCTTCAGCAGTCATTACCTTACTTTTTTAATCAAATGATTGGGTAGGTTATCAAAAAATGTATCTCCTCTTAATCCTAATCTTAAACACTCTAAAGGAATAACTTCATTAGGAGCAATATTTCCAAGGTTTACATTGGCTCCCATGAGCTTTATAAACCATACTTGTTGCGATTTTTGAGGTGCTTCCCATAAGATATTTTCTTGAGGAATTTTTGTTAAAATTTCTTCAATAAGGTCAGAACGAACTTCACCGGTGCCTCTATAGATTCCCACATTTCCTCCTTCACGAGCTTCTGCAATAACTTTCCAAGAGCCTGCTTCAATTTCTTTTTGCATTAGCTCAATCCATTTGTATGGAGGTATAAGTTTGTTGGCATCTTTAGATCCTACTTCAGATAATACAGTTACTATCTTGTTTAGGTCTTTGATATACTTACATTTTTCCTCATGCGTGATTTCGATAGACCCATCAGATACTTCTGCAGTGTCTAGTTCATATTTATCTAAGATTTTACAATAATCTTTGAACATGCCCCTAGCAACAAAAGCTTCAAATAGGGTTCCGCCAAAATAAACACGAAGGTTTGCTTCACGATATAATTTGATTTTTTCTTTTAAATCGTTAGTGATGTGTGAGGTTCCAAACCCAAGCTTTACGATGTCTGTTATTTGACCAGAAGAAGAAATAAAGTCCTCAGCTTCTCTAATGCTAAGGCCTTTGTCCATCATCATGGTCAGTCCGTTTTCACGAGGTTTTGCACTCCTTTCAGGAATGAATGGTAAATCAAAATTCATGGAATTTTACTTTTTAAAAGTGTTCAGCAAATTTATAAGATTTGGATTGTCTTTTACATTTGGCATGTAAATAAAGATATCCTGATGCTTTTCGTAGTTCAATTTCAAAGCATCTTGAAAGTAAGTAAGCGCTTTGCTGTCATCTCCTTCATTGAAAAGGTAAGCAGATAGTCGGTAAAAAATATCAGCACTTTCAGGGTGATACTTGATGCCTTCATATAAAACATCAATAGCTTCTTTTTGATGCTCTTGTTGATAAAGCAGGTTGGAGTAGTTTAACCAGATTTCTGGGTCAAAATTTTCTAGCTTAATCACTTTTTTATAAGCGATTTCGGCTTCTTCAATGAATCCTATCTTTTCCTGAATTTCGGCATATGTAAACCAATAATCAACATTGTCTTTACTTAACTCAAGAGCTTTTTTTATGTAATGTATAGCTTCCATATCTCGACTCTGAAAATCTAATATTAGCGCTATAGCGTACCAAGCATCTGCTAAGTTTTCATCAGATTGTACTGCTTTGTGAAAGTAAGAAAGAGCCTTGTCTAATCGATCTAAGTTTTCGTAACATTCTCCAATACTGTAATAGGTTAGGGCACATGCTTCTTCAAACTGCAAACTCTCCTTGTAGGTATGAATTGCTTTTTTGTAATGACCTTCAGAAGAAAGGCATTCTGCTTTTTGTAAGTAGGAATGAGTATATTTTTCGTTGATTAATAAAGCGTAGTCATACGCTTCAATAGCATTTAAATAATCTTCTTTCTTTTGAAACATAACACCCAAGTAGTGCCAAGCAATATGGTTGTAAGGATAATGATCAATAAACTTTTTAATGAAACTAATAGCCTTGTCGTAACCATCTACCAACTCATAACAAAGAGCAATAGAGTACCATGTAAGTTCATTTTTCGGTTTATTCAGTAGTAATCTTTTAAGGTATTTGGTTGACTCTTCGTATTTACCAATACTTTGATATTCGTATGCTAGACAAGAAAGAATATCTTCATTATTCTTGTCTTTTGCCAATAAACTCTCAAAATAACCTATCGATATAATATGTTGCTCTAATTTACTGTAAGCTACTGCTAAAGTGAAAATAAAGTCTTCGTTGTTTTGTGCTTGGCACTCAATTTTTTTTAGTTGTTTCAGAGCGTAGTCTGCTTCATCATAGGAAACAAGCACTTGTGCTTTTTTAATTTGCAATTCAATGGAAAAAGGAAATAGTTTATCAGCTAGCTTAATTGCTTCCTTAATTTTATAACGATTACCATGGGTTATATAATGGTCTATTATTCGCTCAATCTCTTCCGAATCGAAATAAAAAAACTCGTTTCTTGAAAGCATATCGTCAAAACGAGCAATTAAGTAATTCAGCTGTTCATCTTCATTATGTCCATATTCCTCTTCAAACATCTTCCACTAAAATAGTTTTCAAATTTAAGTTTTGCGAGATAAATGGAATAAGTTTTTTAACAAAGAAATTAACATTGAGTATTGCGTACTGAAAATGCTATTTTTGTGCACCAACAATTTGTAAATGACACTTATAAAATCCATTTCAGGCATAAGAGGAACCATTGGTGGTTCTGTGGGAAATTCTTTAACACCCATTGATGTAGTTAAGTTTACGGCTGCTTTTGGTAGTTGGATAAAACAAAAAGCACAAAAAGAAAACATCAAAATTGTCCTAGGAAGGGATGCGCGTATTTCTGGCGATATTGTTCGCCAGCTTGCTGTCGCTACCCTTCAAGGATTAGGTATTGATGTAATAGATTTAGGTTTATCTACTACACCTACAGTAGAATTAGCAGTTCCTCTAGAAAATGCTGACGGAGGAATTATCTTAACAGCAAGTCATAATCCAAAGCAATGGAATGCACTGAAGCTGCTGAATGAAAAAGGAGAGTTTATCAATGCCCAAGATGGAGCAGAAGTGTTGATAATAGCAGAACAAGATGCTTATACTTTTGCTGAAGTAGATGATTTAGGCTCGTATACAAAAGATGAGACGTATATACAAAAGCATGTTCAAGAAATTTTAGATTTGCCTTTGGTAGATGCGACATTAATTCGAAACGCTAGTTTTAAGGTAGTGGTAGATGCTGTAAATTCTACTGGAGGTATAGCTGTTCCTAAATTACTTGAAGCATTAGGTGTGGAATGCGTGAAGTTGTATTGTGAGCCAACAGGACATTTTCCACATAACCCAGAGCCATTAGCTGAACACTTAACGGAAATATCTTCTTTAGTTGTTGCTGAAAAAGCCGACTTGGGAATCGTAGTAGATCCTGATGTAGATCGTTTGGTACTAGTTAATGAGGATGGAAGTATGTTTGGAGAAGAATATACATTAGTGGCTGTTGCTGATTATGTTTTATCTAAACATAAAGGAAACACAGTTTCAAATCTTTCATCTTCTAGAGCATTAAGAGATGTAACTGAAAAACATGGAGGAAAATACGAAGCCGCTTCGGTAGGAGAAGTGAATGTAGTGACAAAAATGAAAGACACTGAAGCCATTATTGGCGGTGAAGGAAATGGAGGAATCATCTACCCAACTTTACATTATGGAAGAGACTCACTAGTGGGCGTTGCTTTGTTTCTGACTCATTTAGCAGAGAAAAAAATGAAATGTTCTGAACTAAAGGCAACTTACCCTGCTTATTTTATGTCAAAAAATAAAATTCAGTTAACACCTGCTATTGATGTAGATACTTTATTAAAACACATGGAAGAGAAATATGCACATGAGAAGGTGAGTAATATTGATGGAGTAAAAATTGATTTTAATGAAGAATGGATACATTTACGAAAATCTAATACAGAACCAATTATTAGAATTTACACAGAAAGTACAACTGCTGAACAAGCAAACGCTTTAGCTGAACGCTTTATTGCAGAAATTAAATCGATGATTTAACATGAAAGTATATTTAGATAATGCAGCAACAACACCTTTAGATAAGGAAGTGATTGCAGCAATGATTCCAATAATGGAGGAAGGATATGGTAACCCTTCCTCTATTCATGCTTTTGGAAGAGAAGCTAGGTCTAGAGTAGAACGTGCTAGAAAAAATGTTGCTAGGCATTTAAACTGCTCTCCAGGAGAAATCTTTTTTACCTCAGGAGGAACAGAAGCTGATAATATGGCGATACGCTGTGGTATGACTGATTTAGGTGTCAATCATGCTATTACTACCACTTTAGAGCATCATGCTGTAGTACATACATTAGAAGATATGGCGCAAAAAGGCTATATCAAATTAAGTTATGTAAACCTTGATGAAAATGGCAGTGTGAATTTAAATCATCTCGAAGAATTACTCGCTAGCAACAACCGTTCTTTCGTTTCTTTAATGCACGCCAACAACGAAATAGGAAATCTGCTTCCGCTTAAAGAAGTAGGAGAGATTTGTAAAAAGTACAATGCTATTTTTCATTCAGATACTGTTCAGACCATGTCGCACTACAGATTTGATTTGCAAGATTTACATGTGCATTTTTTGACAGGTGCAGCCCATAAGTTCCATGGCCCAAAAGGAAATGGATTTTTATATATAAATGCAGATGTATCTATTTCGCCACTTATTCATGGTGGATCTCAGGAGAGAAATATGCGTGCGGGAACCGAAAATGTTTACGGAATTGTAGGGCTTTCTACTGCAATGGATGTGGCATATAGAGATTTAGACGAACATCGCAACCATATAGAAGGATTGAAGTCATACATGATTAAAGAGTTGAAAAGTGCAATTCCAGGAGTAGAGTTTAATGGCTTAAGTGGAGAGTTTGATCAGTCGCTTTATACAGTGTTAAATGTGATGTTTCCTCCAACGGATATAGGAGAGATGTTGCTTTATAATTTAGATATTATGGGTATTGCCTGTTCGGGAGGGAGTGCTTGCTCTTCTGGAAGCAATTTGGGTTCCCATGTGTTAAGAGGAATTGGTGCTGATATGATGCGTTCTTCATTGCGTTTCTCGTTTAGTAAATATAACACGAAAAAGGAGCTCGACTATGTAATTAGCCAGTTAAAATCTTTATTTAGTTAAATCACTATATCGCTTTTTGCCATGAAGGTAATAAGCTGTTAAGATATTGATAGGATAGAGCGTTGCCTGAAAGGTTTTCGCTCTTTTCTTTTTCAGCTTAGCGATGGATGCATAAAATGCAAAATGAGCTCTTACTATTGCCCATGTATGAATAATTTTCCCTTCGCTTAAAAATTTGATCCCAGCCAAGCCATCTAAAAGAAGTCTTTGAATAATTGTTTTCCAAGGTTTTGCTAGGTTTTTATACAACATAAAAAGATTGTTTCGGAAGTTGAGGTAGGTTTTAAAAGAACTTCCACTTTGTAGTGTACCGCCTCCTACATGATAAACGATAGATTTTGGTTCTACCCAAACAGAATATCCT
>CEUV01155846.1_pt1 | contig 19856 bp, 22 predicted proteins | sample 356401 | NCBI WGS metagenome assembly CEUV01 (sample SAMEA2622710, study PRJEB7988) | marine metagenome | isolation source: saline water (ENVO:00002010), including
GAAGGTGACCGCGTTGCAATCGTCTTGGACGGTAGCCAACAAATGGGTATGCCTCACCGCCGATTCCACGGACGTACAGGATTCATCCAGAAGCGACAAGGTGTTGCTTGGGTCGTTTCCGTCAAAGATGGTAACATGCAAAAGACCGTTATTGCACGTCCAGAACACCTCCGCCCTCTTGAGTGATGATCATGACTGCAGAAGAAAAAATCGTTGATTTTGCCACCGTTCGAGACCTTTTGATGGGTGCTCAAGAACGTCGAAAAGATTTGACTTACGAACAACGTGCTGCTCTTTTCCATGCTGAATGGGCTGCGAGCAACAACCGCAATGGCTATCCAACCGATGCTACTGTCTTCGCTGAATTGAAGGATGCGATTGCTGAACTTGATGCTTTTGAGAAGTATCCTGAACTCGCTGCAAAACTCGCAGAACTCATGCCATTGAGTGCGATTGAGGTCAAAGCCGTTATGGCAAGTCGACGCGCTTCCATCGATGATGGAGACATCAACACTGTTCTCGAACTTGTTCGACAACACGTTGGCATGGAATGAACCACATAACTGGAAGTGATTGCCATGAGCCGCCCAGGCCGTGATTATACCCCTCGTAAATTCAACAAGTCGAAGCCAAGCGTCGACACGTCCATGCCGCCTCCTGCGACAGGTCGTAAGGAAATCCCTCAACCTCAGAAGAAGCCTGAGCAACAACCTCGTCGTCAACAACGGCAACCGCAACGTCGAAACAATCGAGGCAATCAACGCCCTCAACAACGACGACGTGATGGTCAACCACTTTACGATGCAAAATGGGTTCGAGTTGTCGAACATAATGTTGCGGAAGGTGTTGTAACTGGATTTACCGAAGATACGGTGATACCGTGCAGAATCGCCATCGAATCCGATGAGGCACTTCTGCCAAGCATGCGCATCTATGTTGGTGGCGATGGCAAGGGTTCACCAGAAGGTTCCATCTTGGGCGGTGCGCGAATGGATAAGATGTCAAATTCAGCAAAATTGGATTTTCCTCTCATCATTCAGTTGTTCGTTGAAGAACATGGAAAACACTTTGTTGATGCATTTTTCAACAAAGCAGGCAACCTTTCACTCAAGCAACATGCCTTTGAATTGCTTGCAGGCATTGGCAATAAGAAAGCACTCCAAATGGCTGAATTGAGAGGATCTTCTGGTTTTGCATCAATGGAAGAATTGAATGAAAAGTGTGGTATTGATTCTGCCGAACTTCTTGCTCGAAGATTTTTCTCAGAAGTTGAAGATCGAACGCTTCAACCTCGTCTCATCGACCACCTGTTCCCGGTGAGTGCATGAAATCTGCACGTGAATTGGTCGATCGTCTACGGGCCTATCAACCCCCCAATACGGATTTGGGTCAGCATTTCCTCATCGATGATGAGATGCTTCAACGCATGGTGAAGATTGCACAAATCACCAAGGACGATCACGTTCTTGAAATCGGACCAGGCCCGGGTACGCTTACACAACACCTGCTTGCAACCGGTGCACGAGTCACTGCAATCGAACTTGATGATGCCCCCGTTCTCCATCTCGATGAAATCTTTCGAGGAGAACAACATAGCAAACAGTTCATTCTCCATCATGATGATGCATTAACAGCATCTTGGCCAAACGACATTACCAAAGTCGTCGCCAACATTCCCTACCAAATCTCATCACCACTCATCGAGAAACTCACGCGTCATCTAAAGGAACAAACCGATGCCTTAACGCACGTTGTTCTCATGGTTCAACTTGAATTTGGTCAACGGCTCTCAATGAACCACCCCGCAGATGTTGGTTCACTTGGTATGACGGTCGCCTTGGATTGGGATGTTGAAGAGCATCACATCGTCGCCCCTCACTACTTCAGTCCACAGCCAGCTGTTCAATCACAAGTCATTGAACTGCGCCCACATGACCGGGAGTTTCACGTTGATAAGCGGCTCGTACGACAAATGATCCATCTCGCCTTCGATCAACGAAGAAAGAAGATACGATCGACGTTCAAGCGCGCTCCTCGACGTCTTTCTCGAATCAACGGTTGGCATACGCAACGCTGGAAAGAGGCCATCGAATCCATTCAAGATTTGGAGATGTTGAATGCCCGTCCTGAAGAATTAGCGTTGGACGATTGGATTGAACTTGCAAGGAAGGTTGAAAAAGGCTCGAAGTGATGTTCAAGAGTAAACAAAGGCGGGGGAGGGTTTTCTTAGGAAGGTCCCCTCGGCTGACATTGTCGGAGGGGATGATATGGCAAAGAAAGACACCTACCTTGCACTACTACGTCGAGGAATTGACGACTCAACCGCTCAACTGCTCGCTGATGCAGGACTCAAAATTGGCGACCTCAAGAAAATCGATGCCGAGAAACTTGTTGAAAATTATGGGCTCAAGCAAGATATCGCTGAAGGTGTCATCAGCATCATCACCGCTGGCCCACAAAGTCACGGAAAGGAACGTTTCCTCACCAAGGTCCTCGCTCCTGATCGAAAGCAGGAAAGCCGTATCGAAGAGATGCGATTTAAGCGTAAGCAAAAGGACGTACTCAGCGAACTTGCTGAACAAAAGGAACGTATCAAACTCGCAAAAGTCACAGCATTCAAGGACAAAAAACTCATCATGAATCGTCTTGGTAAAACGGTTGAGTTGATTGTAAAACTTGAGAACAGTCTTGATGACGAAGGAAAAGATGACCAGAAGGTCAAGATTCGAGATCAACTCGAAACCCGTGGTCTTGAAGCTGCTCGTGACCATGAAATGCTCGAGTTGGAAGGCACCCCGCAGGACATCGTCGATTTCCGTCGCAAGCACGTTCCTGCGCTCATCTTCCATGCTTGCCCAGAATGTGGGGAGGAGATGGATCCTCGCCAAGCCAGAGATATGGATCGAAGCGAAGAGTACGCTCTGATTTGCTGGGAGTGCGAGACCAGTTTTACACCATCATTGAGTGACATGGTCAACACTCGACTCGAGAACGGCACTCGAATCACCATCGATGTCGATAAACCTCCACGCAATCCCGTTCCACCGAAACCTGCGAACATGGGCTTTGCAGATGTCAATGAACAACTCCGAAAGGATCTCGAAGCAACAGGTGCTACGGCTGACCTCATCAGTGCTGAGATCGAATCGAGTGGCCTCAGCGGGGGACTCATGGACATCAACGATTGGATTGACCAAACCCTTGCAGTCAAAGGCTACATCCAAGCACAAGAAGACCGAGAAGACTTCATCCTCCGTACAGGTGCTGGAGCAACCAAGTTCAACAAGTGGATGAAGAAGGCAGGACTGTTCTTCAACAAGCAAACGGGTCGATGGACTCGAAACAAGCCAGGCCGTTGAGGTGGAACCATCACTCAACCTGCCGTGGTTCGATTCTTCCGTGGCGTCCAACTGCTTGGGCAAGCGATTGTCGAGCCAGATGTCCCTCTTGCCGAATTGGCAGAAACAGCAGGCGTCGTCATCCCTACCAACTGCACATCGGGTACGTGTGGAACTTGTATGATTACGCTCCTCAAGGGCGATGTTCCACTTCCTGAAGAACTTCCACCAGGTCTCGATGAAGACATGGTAGAGGAACAGGCACGACTCGGTTGTATCGGTTGTCCATCCGGCGATGTTGACATCGATGTTCGACCCCCACTTTGAGGTGAATGAATGTTTGAGGAATGGGGAGGTATCGAATGGGTCCTTCTCGTCATCAATGCAGTTGCATTGTACATTGCTGGACGCTTCCTCGTACGAAAACTCAAGAAGAAATTCGAAGAAGTCGAGAAGCGTCAAGCCTTTCATCGACGCATGAACGACCCTTGAGTTGAGTTCAAGAACCTTAGACATCAAGAACAAACATGGACGAAATTGAACCAACCCCTGTTGGCAAGTTTGTCCAAGCATTACGCGCAAGACTGCGCTCGGACGATCGCAACCAGCATTGTTTACTCAAGGGTGAAATCAGTCAATGGAAACCCTATGCTTCCGGCCATACATACTTCAGTCTTCGAGATGATGGTGGTCAAATAAGTGCAGTCATTTGGAAAGGACGCTGTCGAATCCCTGATGGTATCAAAGACGGTCAAGAAGTACTTGTCATCGGAAGTGTCGACCTCTATCCTGCTCGTGGTCAATTGCAGATTGTTGTTGAACGCATTGAACGCATTCAAACGATTGGCGCTCTGGAACAACAGAAGCAGAAACTTCTGCTTCAACTTCGTCAGGAAGGCGTTCTCGACCGACCACGAAAATCGCTTCCTTCCTTTCCAAAGCACCTTGTCATTGTAACAGGAAAGGATTCAGCTGCTCTCGCAGATATGCTTCAATTGTCGCAATCAAGGTGGCCTGGAATTCGAACAACCGTGGTTGGCGTTACCGTTCAAGGTGAAAGAGCGGTTGAAGAAATCGTACGCGGACTTGCAGTTGCACGAGAACTCAATCGGGAACATATCGCTTCTTCGCTCAAGATTCCGCCTTGTGATGTCGTCATCGTAGGACGAGGTGGCGGATCACCTGAAGACCTATGGGCATTCAATCTTGAAGCGGTTGCACGTTCCATCGCTGCTATGCCGATGCCGGTCATATCAGCAGTCGGACACGAATCCGACATTTTAGTCAGTGATCTCGTTGCCGATGTTCGTGCCTCAACACCAAGTCATGCTGTCGAATGTTGCGTACCATTGGTGGACGACCATCTTGCCTATCTTCTCGATTGTGAGGATCGAATGTTGCAAGGCACATTACGACAGTTCAACGATACGCGTCAGCGACTTCAGCAACTCACACTGCGACTTCAACTTGCTCCAAGCAAAGGCGTGTCAGAAGCGGTACGTCATCTCGAACGACTCGGCAACGACCTCCATCAGCATACAACTGCAGCGCTCCAATTTAACAAACAGCGCCTTGCAGTCCTTGGAAATGCCTTGCAAATATCGCATCCAAAACGCGTCCTCGAACGAGGCTACATGATGGGTGTTGATGGTAAAGGCAAGGTTATTTCCAGTGTTTCTGAACTGAGCAAAGGACAGACTGTATCACTCCAGTTTGCGGATGGTGAAGCTGACGCAAACATTGACAACATACGACAACACGAGGAAGAAACATGACCGAAGAGACCTATTCAGATGCACTACGACGACTGGAAGCCATTGTTGCCGAATTGGAACGAGGAGGTATGGATTTGGAAACAACACTCGAACGGTTTGAAGAAGGTTCAAAATTGCTTGAGCGATGTCAAACCGAATTGAAAGAAGCTGAAGGGCGACTTGAGAATCTTCGACTACCTGATGCTGAGGCACTGATTGATGAGGCGAAGAAAGAATGAATCGTTTGCAGAAGAAACTTCAGCGTCGCTTGGTCAAAGCGATGAGTGGCTGGCAAGATCCGCACATGGATAAGCCACTCACAGAATCATCGTACGTTCAAGCGGTCAACATTTCAGAGGAAGGCGACGTTCACATTCGTTATCAGCCATCACGTCCTCATTGCCCCTGTTGCCTCATCGATGCACGCGCACTACGTCGCCACCTCGCTGAAGTCAAAGGCGTCAATTCACTTCAATTCGAAATCGTTGATGTTCCTGCTTCTGAACGTTGGTCGAGGCTTGTCAACGATTGACGCCATTGGAGATAGAAGTAGGCTGGAATCGTCCAGCAAATGATGGAAAGAAGCCATGTAATGATGGAGCCAGCAATCGGTCCAAACGTTGGAAACAAGACGATTGCGAGAACTGCAAACACGCCCACACTCGCCCCTCCAAGCATCATTGGACCTGCAGCTCCTTGAGGCACGTCCTGGCCTTGAGCAAGCCATAGTGCAATCATCGATGTCAAGAAAATGGCAGGGAACGTACTAATCAATCCAGAAATGAACGGATAGGACAGTCCAGATAACCAGACTGCTACTCCAATAGCGATGGCTGCAGCAGAGCCACGAAGAACAAGAACCATTGGACGAACAGAACGATGGCCCTTTGGTGCTGGACGTGACGTCCATGTAGCCCATATTCCAAGAGCGATGAGCAGCCCCAAACCGCTTAATGCGTAAGCAAATGCATCAAATCCTGACGATTGAATCTGACTTGAAGTAACAAGTCCAACGCTTCCAATCAGTGTCCAAACCAGCAACGATAGAACGGTTGTTCCAAACAAGGACAAGCCCCAACGTTGAGGCGCATGTATCCAAACGAGAAGAAAAATCGCATTGACCATCATTCCAAATGGGACAATCGACATCGATTGTGCGAACTCGGTTTCACTCGAAATACTATACATGCCTAAGGCTGCTGGAACGATGGTGGTGGGAATGGTTGCAAGTACGCCTCCAGTTCGACCTCCAAACCGTTCAATGGCAATCGTCACCAATGTTGCTACGATTCCTGCGAACAAGGCAGAAAGGAGAATCGAGGTTTGCAACATACTCATTCAAACGGATCGATGTGGACAATTTGTTCGATGTCAATTCGAGAATAACCACGCTCTCGAGCATTATCGGCTGCCTTCATCAACATTCGACGAATCCATCCAAACGCCATCAATGCACTCAATCGATTGACTGAATCAATGAAATACATCGGGTCTCGACCAAGATTGGCATGTTTTCGTATATCGGATTCAAGTTCCGAAACCATGTCTCCATAGGTGAAAAGAAGATCTTCTGCGGCTTCATCGGTGATTGCCATTTTCGCATGCGATCTTGCCATCGATTTGACATGCGTAATGGTGATGATACCTCCTCCTTGGACTTCAATACCTTCCTCTTCATGTTGTTCCTCATCCCCTTCCTCGGAATTTGTTGCACCCTTTCCAATCGAATGGAGAGCGATTTCAAGATGTCGTGGCTTGATCGTCGATACTCGATCTCGACTTGCTGCTTCCTCGCAATGTCGCATTAAACGAGAGAGGAATTTCTCAAGATGCTCAATACCACCTTGGACAGCAGCAGAACCGACCGATTCAACATGTTCAATTCGATCGATCATTAACTCACGTGTACGATTGTAATTCAATCGAGTTCGTTGCGCATCATCGAGTGTTTTTCGCTCCGCATCATTGTCAAGTGTAGCTGCTTCCATCATCGGAACAAGACGGTCCAATTCCTCACAAACCAGATTGACAAGGGACTCCTTGACGGCACCAGCAATGCGCATCGATGTATAGGTCGAGGCGACGGAACCGATGTGGCTAGGAGCGTATGGCTTTGCGGGCATAAGGCACGCTCGGCTTTCACCTCTTTGAACGCACCGAGATGATTGCTTGCTACCATTCCGTGAGCCAAGGCCAAGCACCATCTGCAGTAACAGGTCGCATGCCTTCTTCATCTCGAATCCATGTATCTTCAGAACCAATACTTCCTTCAGCATAGACCAATTTTGGTTCAATCGCCATTGTTCCACCAACTGGAAGTGGGCGGTCGAAACCTGCTGCTACAACCGGCGATTCATCGAGTTGCAATCCAACGGAATGACCGAGGAATTTCGATTGATCAGGTTTCATCCCCATCAAGTGTTCTTCGTGACCAAGTTCGTGCGCAAGGGCTTGACCTTCAAGCCAAGCATCACTGCACAAGCCACCTTCATCGAGGACACCTACAACTGTATCTTTGACAGCGATCATATCTTCAAGACGTTGATGCCATTCTTGTGAAAGCGAACCGAGCGAGAACATTCGAGTCATATCGACAACATACCCACGATGGACATGAACAAGGTCAACAAGTACGGGCTCATGTGGCCGAATCTTGTTAAATCCAGATCCCATTCCAGCGAGTGGATGAGGGCCAGAACCACCTACTGCGGAATCAAAGAACGAAGGAACGCCTCCAGCACGGCCCGAGACGATGACGCCTCGGTTGCATTCCAATGGAAACCGTCGCATCTGTACTTGGCCACCAAATCCTTCACTACGACTGATGGCTTCAGCAGCGGCAACAAGATCGAGTTCCGATACACCTTCACCTCCGAGTTGAGAAACAGCCTCAAACATTCGATATTGGACTTCTGCTCCGTAAGCCATTTGCTCTTGTTCCCAAGGCGACTTGACTTCTCTCAAACGATGAATGATTCCAGTGACATCCTTGCATTCTCCCAGTGATGAAAGAGCGGAGGAGAATCGTTGAGCAAACGACGATGGAAGTTCTCCAAACTGTAAGCCTGGAGCTCCTGAAGCGCCTCTCGCTTTGAGTACATCTGCAAATTCACGAAGTCTTGGGAACGGTTCGAGTTGGAACGGGGCATTATCACCACCTGCCTCAAAGTGTGCTCGTTTGAGGGAGCGACGAACAAAGAAAACTGGCCCATCACCATCCGTACCTTCTGCAGGAACGAACAGTGAACCATCCTGACGGCCTCCAGCGAAATAATACAAATCAACAGGGTGTTGAATCAATGCGCCTGGAAGTGCAGCAACTCGTAAGGCTTGTGCAAGCCGTTCAAGTCTCGATGCAAGTTCTGATACAGGCACACGCCAGTCCTCGCCTTCGGGACCAGATAACATCGTGGAATCCCAATCGCCCATGGTAAACCTCCAACGTTGTTATTGAAAATCACTACGCTTGTTGCAACCATCAAGAGACGGATTTGGTTTGCGTCAATTCAAATCCTTCTATTTGTGCCAAGCGTTCTTCTGCTATCCGACAATATTCAGAGGACAAATCAACGCCAATGTAGGTCCTTCCTGTTTGTTTGGATGCAACACACGTCGTTCCTGATCCATTGAAGGGATCAAGGACAACATCGCCAGCAAAGGTGTACAATTCGATGCATCGTCGTGGAAGTTCGACTGGGAACGGAGCAGGATGGTTCACTCTGCTTGCACGTTCGGTCGCAAATCTCCAGATCGATTTTGTATGATCGATGAATTCCTGTTTCTCGATGGTGTCGATTCGCCCATTTTCTCGTTCTTTCTTTGAACGTGGCATCTTGTAATCACCCTTAGAAAAGACCAGCAAATACTCATGAATGTCTCGTAAACATGGATTGGAAGCACTCTGGAACGAACCCCATGCACAGGAAGAGCCAGCACTTGCAGATTTATCCCAAATGATTTCTCCTCGCATCAAAAAGCCAATGTTGAGCATGATGTTGTTGATGTGTGTCGAAAGCGGAATGTACGGCTTACGACCAAGATTTGCGACGTTGACAACCATTCGTCCACCAGGAGAGAGGACTCGATAACATTCAGCGAAAACTTCCTCGAGCAACTGAAGATATTCTTGCAACGACAAATCGTCATCGTAAACTTTCGAAGCATTGTAAGGTGGTGATGTAACGACCAACTGCACACAATTATTGGGCATTGGTAAAGAACGAGCGTCTTGCTCAAGAACGACATTTGCAAACTGTTCTGGAAGTTCTTGTGCAGGACCAACATCTCGACTTGAGGCAAGATCTGCATTCATTCGACTGTTGTAATAGGTGGATGAATCATGACTTTCTCGCTTTGAAACACCAAAGGCAGACGTTGCAGTACTCGCACGTTGTCGAGCACCTCCAAGCGAGGAATCGCCCTCGGAACGTTTTGCCATGAAGTACAACAACGTTGGTTGCCTTATCACCTTTCGCGCTTCTGTTCTGCTCCAGACGCGCGTTTTAGAACCAACTAGTGGGTTCCAATCATTGCTCGAGTTTGGCCGATGATTTCTTTGATTCCTTCCTTTGGAAGGGGTTTTAGTAAACAACAGCAATCAAGAACTCCCTGCTCGTCGGAGAATCAATGGCGAACGTCCTAACATTGGACAACATCAACGTCGAGGGCAAGACCGTCCTTGTTCGCGTCGATATCAACAGTCCATTGGATCCATCAACGAAGGCCTTTCTTGATGATACACGTATTCGTGCAATTCTCCCTACAATCAACCGATTGTCCAAAGCAAAAACGGTCTTGATCGCCCATCAATCTCGACCAGGAAAGAACGATTTCACCAGCACCTTAGGTCATGCCCGTGAGTTAGGGCGTCTTTTGGGACGACCGATTAAATGGGTTCAAGATATTCATGGTGAGAAGGCGATGAGCGCTATTGAAGCGATGAAAAATGGCGATATCCTCATGCTCAACAACATTCGAATGGATCCTGAAGAAACAGGAACAAAGGGCGATTCACTCGCACTCTCTGAGACAAAACTGGTTCAAGATTTGGCAAGTGTAGCCGATGTCTTCGTCAACGATGCATTCGCATGTGCACACCGTAATTCACCGAGTATTGTTGGGTTCGCACATCACTTACCTTGTGTTGCTGGCGAGTTGATGGCCCACGAGATTCGTCAACTCGATCTTGCACTTGAATCGCCTGCTCGCCCATGCATTGCAGTTCTTGGTGGAATCAAGGTTGACGATAGCATCGATGTTGCATTGAACATGCTCAACAACAAGATTGCGGACGAAGTGTGGCTTACTGGAGGCGTTGCAAATCTTGCAATTCATCTCTCTGGACACGATATTGGAGAAGACAATGTCACATTCCTCAAGAACGAATTGAAGGATGCTTGGGAGCCAACGGTTGATGCTGCAAAGTCACTGCTGGCAACCTATGCAGACAGCATTGTTCTTCCCGTTGATGTGGCGGCCAATGTTGAAGGAAATCGAATCGATTTGAAGGTTGAGAAGTTACCAATTCATGCACCATTGTTTGATCTTGGTTTACAATCAATACGCGCCCTTTCGACTCGAATTAAACAGGCAGGAACAATCATTCTCAACGGTCCTGCAGGCGTGTTTGAACTTCCTGATTTTGCACTCGGAACCATCGAGATGTTGAGTGCGTGTGCGGAAACCAACGGCTATGCACTCATGGGAGGCGGTCATACAGCCACGCTTGTGAGTCAGCGTGGAATGAGCGACAAGATGGGGCATGTCTCAACGGGCGGTGGGGCTTGCTTGGATTACATTGCAGGAAGAACCCTTCCTGGAATTCATGCGCTCGAAGTAAGTGCACAACAATATCAATTGGAAATTACACCAATTCTCCACGATGAATAAGGAGCCACAGGGGAGACTCGAACTCCCGACCTTCTGATTACGAATCAGACGCTCTACCAACTAAGCCACAGTGGCGCTAATTGAGGGCATGAACGTTCGGTCATAATTCCACCGATTCAAACACTAGGCTCTTGAAGAAGCATCTTCAGGCACAATCATGGGCGATGACACTTCGGTTCGTTATACCAACACCGTCCTGTACGATGATCATTTCAACAAAGTGGTCGGAGATGTACTGCTTCATAGCGATGGTTCGTGGTCAAATTCAAACGGTGATGAAGATGTTATCGAAGAGATCGATGGTTCCAATCGCGTTATCACACGTTCCCTTCAGAACTGGCATACGCACCTTGCTATGCAGTTGAATGCACGTGACTTTAGCGACGGGTATCCTCTTCATCGATGGCTCAATGAGGCTATTTTTCCAACTGAAGCACGCATTACACCAGACTACGTCCGAATCGGAACCAGTGCTGCTGCAGCTGAAATGATTCGAACGGGTTCAACCTTCGCAGCTGACATGTATTTCTTCCCTGCAGTTACAGGTGAAGTCCTGACAAATGCTGGACTTCGAGGCCTCATCGGCGGACCCGTGAGTGATGCTGCACTTCCCTCCCATGATGATGCAGAATCTGCACTCGCTGAACTTGATCAACTTCTTTCAAAAAACAGTGATGATGATCTCGTCCAATATGCGATTGCAACACATTCCGTCTACTTGTGTTCACAAGAGACGTTGCAACAAGCCAGCGACCTTGCTCAACGTCGGAATGGACGTCTTCATATTCACGTTAGTGAAACCCGAAAAGAAGTAGCAGATTGCAAAGATGCAAATGGATTGTATCCTGTTGAATACCTTGATTCCATTGATTTCATTCAACCAGGAACCATCTTCGCGCATGCTTCTTGGGTGAAAAAGAACGAGATTCGAATGATGGCTGAACACGATGTTACAGCCGTTCATTGCCCTTCATCAAACATGAAACTCGCTTGTGGAGGTACACTCTCGTTCCCGCCATATCGAGATGCTGGGGTCGATGTTCGTATCGGAACGGATGGTGCTGCATCGAGTGGTAATGGATTGAATCTCTTGCATGAAGCCCGTCTTGCAAGCCTTGTTCAACGCCACGATCATTGGGATTCAACGCTCTTACCTGCACAAGACATTTTCAAGATTGCAACCAAAGGAAGTCAAGACTGGGTCGCTTGGAATCTTGATGACATTCGAATGCGACCACTCGGTCGTTCGAACAATCGTCACTTAGCAAATCTCATCTACAATGGAGGCGATTGTCTCGATGTTTGGGTCAATGGGCAAGCATTGAGAATGAACGGTGAAACATTAACGCTTGATGAATCCAAGATCATCAACGAATTGGATGAAGCAGTCTATTCGTATTATGACGGTGTTGAGTGATCATTCTCGACCGTAATACATCAGTACTGCACCGATGAAAATTGCACCAATCGAAATTAAGAGGCTCAATAAGGAGTGACCAAGATCGACCCTATACTCAACAAGAACTTCAGAACCGGCGGGGATACCACTGTCCTTTGCTCCAAGCGCAGCAAAGTAGGTACCAGATTCCATTTCCCACGTAAAGCCATCACTTGCTAAGGCTGCAGAATCACCCGCAACCAATTTGATCGAAGACCCATCGCAACCAACACCGTTCGCAAAATAGGTTGGAACATCCTCACAACGTTTCTTTTCGTCTTCATCGACCAAACCGATCCAGACATCATCTCGGTCCCAGGTGATGGTCACTTCTGCAGCTACAAACGGTGATAGGACGTTCTCAGGGAGTGGTTCATCTGCAAAAAAGGCTTGATTGGTTGCAGTCGGTGTTGGTACATCTTCAATCTCTCCAGTGAACGTGTAGCCAATCATTCCTGCTATGAGAAGAAGAATGCCGAGAGTAGCAAACACTGCACCGGCTTTCCCTTTCGAATCGAATCTGCTCAACATCATCAAACCTCAAAGAATGAGAGCGCAAGAATAACGTAGCAGGCAAGCAACATCACGCCTTCAAGCCAGTTGGTTTTTCCATCGTTGAGAATAAAGTTTGCAACGAGTACAGACATGAATGTTGCAGCCGTTTCAAGAATACCAAACTCAAGAGAAAGCGATACGCCCATGACCCAAGCAAAGAGAACCATCAATGGGGCAACAAACACTGCGATTTGAACGCTTGAACCGATGGCGATAGCGAGTGAAAGATCCATCTTGTCTTTGCCTGCAACTAGAACAGCAGTGAAGTGTTCTGCTGCATTTCCAAAGAATGGAAGAAGAATGACGCCAATAAACAGTGTTGGCAAGCCCCATCCAGCTGCTGCTTTGTCAACACTGTGAACCAATACTTCTGCCATCCAGCCGACCAAGACAGTTGCAAGAATGAGAAGAATCCAAGCATCTTTTGTCGTCATCTTTGGCTCCTCTTTTTCCTCAGTTTCTGAAGAAACATCAAACAGATGCGAGTGGGTCTTGAATTGGAAGAAGAGCGACAATCCATACATCGCTAAGAGAACCAAGGATGCATAGCGTGACAAATTGAGGATGTCCGAATCTGCACCAGTATGTGCTGCAGCAGCTGGAATGATCAATGCAAGAACTGCAAGTAAGAGCAAACTTCCGTTCATTGACAGTGCTTCTTGATTGAACGTTTGCGTTCGATGGTTGTAGCCACCCCACAACAAAGCCAATCCCAAAACGAGGAGAAGATTACCAAGGATGCTTCCAATCAAACTCGCTTGGACCAACTGAATCATCACATCAGCTTGGTCAGCATGTTGCGCTGCAGTCCAAATCGCAAGACTTGCAATGATGATTTCAACTGCGTTGCCAAATGTTGCATTCAGCAAGCCTCCAAGATTCTCACCAGCCCTCAGAGCAATCTCTTCTGTTGCATGACCCATGAGGAACGCCAGTGGCATAATGGCGATCATCGAGAAGAGAAATGTCATCTCCACATCGCCTTGATGTTGAAAATAGAGTGTTAATGGAACAGCAAGAAGAAGCCAGTTCAGTCGATTTTGAAGGGGATTAAACGCATCAAGAACGGAGTGATGATGCTCAACGTGTTCAGCCATTGACTGCACCTACCGATCAATCATCGCTCTTCTTTCGGCGGACTGGGCGCTTGCGAGTTGGAGCAGCCTTTCGAGCAGGTCGCTTACGGACTGGACGCTTACGTGGTTTCTCGTCCTCGTCGTCATCATCATCGTCATCATCATCGTCATCATCATCATCGTCGTCATCGTCGAGTCCAGCCCAGGAAAGGTCATCGTCGTCATCATCGTCGTCTTCTTCTTCCTCAACCTTCTTCTTTCGACGTGTCTTTCGCTGGACAACATTGACCGCAAACGGATCATCTTCTTCTTCAGGTTCAGGTTCTGATTTGTTTTCTTCCTCTGGTTTTGCCTGTGTTGCAGAACCAGTACCTGTGATGTCATCCATGTCAACTTCTTGGGTTGTTCCGATAAATTCGGACATCCAATCATCGTCCTCATCATCGTCTCCACCCTTCTTCTTCTTTTTCGGCCCAGACAGGCTAATTTGTACAATCAACAAGGCAACGACGAAAATCACGATGTTCACCACAAGAGCGATCCAAACCAAAACATACGGTGGCTCGGTCATTGATGGTGTAATAACTTCTGGTTCTGGTTCTGGTTTGAGATTTTCTTCGAAAGTACACACGGTTTCTCCTTCGAGGTTGTTTCGGCAATAATCGACAACGAAGACAACTTGGGCCGTCTTTGAGTTTCCAGCTGTATCAAGTGCGCGTACAGTAATTGCATGCTGACCTGCATCAAACGTTCCTGCAGAAAACTCCATGTCACTCACGAGTGAGGTTCCATCTCCGTCAACATCGGTAACTCCCTCTGCATTGGCCCATGGAGATGTGCTGGTAACACCGGTAAGACCTCCATAGTTGAAGGTAAATCGATATTGGAGTTCAGCGATTTGAACATCGTCTTCTGCAGCGAACATCAGATTGATTTTGTTTCCATAGAGATACTTCGAACCCTCTGACGAAGGGGAAGGAGCATAGACTGCGATGGTGGGAGTTTTTGCATCGATCTTGTAGGACGTATCGGTGATAATTCCTAGATTGTCGGCCTCATCAACAAGGGTGATTCGAATCGTGAGGTCACTTGCAGATTCGGTAGCAGAAATTCTAAATTCGTAGGTATATTCTGGCCCTTTCTCATCGTTGTTGAGATTGAGGCTGACCTGTGTCATCTCCGCACCATCCCCTGTCTCATTGTAACCTGCAGTGGAGAATACTTCGATCACTGGAGGGACTGAGAGAAGTTCACTCGATTCTATTTTCACCTTGTAAAGGCCGGGAACCAATGAAGGGCTCGTGTATGGAACACCCTCTTCATCGACCAATTCCATCCCGACTGTTGGTGGCTTGGCGTCCTCACGTACAAGACGTGAATTGCCCGTCATACCTTCAAGAATCTCGAGATTGCAATTGTTGAATTCATCGCAAACGGTCACCGCATAGTATGCATCTTGTTCGGAATCGGGTTGAATCGGAACGTTTCGAATGACGGTTGGTGAGGTGTCAAGTCCTGGTTGAATCTCATCAAGGACAAGTTCCCAACCCTCATCATCACTCGAACTGAGAGAGGATTCTTCGAACGGGTTTCCATTGTGACGCCAAATTTGGTATGTTTCATTCAACTCTTGCAAATTGCCCCATTCCATGGCGACGATTCCAAGATCACCACGGCTCTCATCGTTCACAATTGACGTTCGGAGGGGCGCCGTAATATCGATTAGAATAGGCCCGAATGAGTTTTGATTTAGACCCAGATATTCGTAAGAGCCGTTGGCGTGAATGTATTGTGCCTCACTTGTGACATAAATGTACCAACTAAGTGGTGCACCAGAGGGTGATACAATATCAGGCCCAATGACAATGTCATACACTTCGATGTTATCGTTAACAAATCCATGATAGGTCGTTTGTGTGGCAAATTGTTGGGGATTGGTTTGACTTAGGCTCGAGTAGATGTGGTAGCGTTCCCCCTCAACACCAAGTTGGTCGTTCCACGTCACACGAACGGTACGGTCACCGATGAATTCAGCATACACGTTGGTCGGTTCTTTCTCCCAGTTGCTAAAGGCATCTTCCTCGACGGTATCACAAGACGTTCCACTTGTTGTAGCATCGAACAAACCGATGGCATCAACGGTGACGACACAGTAATAGGCCCACCCGAGTGTTCCGATGGGGAGTTGTCGAGTGTACGTGTATGGGCTGTTTGAATCTTCAAGTGGTTGATCCTCATACACAGATCCAAGGAAGGTTACACCCGTATTGTAAATCGACGTAAATGGTGCTCCAGAAACGTAGATATCGTATCGTTCACCTGTCTCTCCTGGAACGCCGTACCAAGTTGCTGTAGTTTCGCCAGTACCATCATTTTCCGACGTTGTTGCTACAGAGAAAACGCTGACATGGGACGGTGGACGATTGTCCTCGAGGATTGGTTGGGTAAGTGCATTACCTGACAAAAATCGTAAGTCGACAAAGTCTTCACCCGGTCCTGTTTTGTTTGGAATGAAATAGGTGATGGCATAGTAGGCTTCCTCGTTCGTGTTTGGAGGTACGGTATAAACGTAAGACTCCAAGTCGGAACTGATGTTTGCAATGAGGGTCGCCACCGTTTGCCCTTGATACACCAGACCACCGTTGCTGCGAGATATTTCAGCGGTTGATCGCCAAATCAGAATGGTTGTGTTTGGCAAAGCGGGATCCGTATTCGGCAAATTGGGAGAGTGGTAGTTAATCCACGTGAGCGTTGTTTCGCTATCGGCAAGCGAATACGATGCTTGGAAATACAACGGAGTCTCGACTGGGGACGTCACTTCTTCGACACCGATGGTGAGGGATGAGACATCTGGGTCCAATTCTTGATGGACAACGGTTGTTCCATCATCATCCCACTCGATGGTGACTGCGTAGTAGAATGTATCATCGGTTCCAGCGTCGACAAGATACTCAACACTGTGTCCAGGATGCTGCCCCCCGCCTGCTGAACTCAAACAATTTGCATACTGAACATAGATGTTCGCTTGGCATGCAATAACCGAGTCAACAACTTGTGCGTCATCGATGTTCGAGGTTGTAATCGGCTCGGAGTGGCGATGAACAATGTAGGTCGCTGAATGATAATTTGGAACATTCGTGTTGTAGGTGTCAATGTTTTGCCATGTAACGGTCGTCGTTTCTGAAACAGGATCAAAAACAGCAGCAATGTGTTGCGCTTGCAAATTGTCTGGGTTCGTATCAACAGCAGTGGCGACTGGCGTTAATGGGACAAGCATCAACATCATGAGGAAGACCACGATGACGGCCTTCGGTTGGAGACTAAGGTTCTGCGCGTTCGCACCCATCACGTAATACGTCGCCGCCGTCCGTTAAGAGTATAACGCATAATGTGCGAAACAAAGATGCTATTTCTTCGCCCTCTTTTCATTCCGATTCGTCTTGGTTGGGTTGGGCGAGTGGTTGCTCTTGATCCAAAGCAATGATTTCCTTCCTTGCTTGCGTATAGCGTACGAAGAACGTATAGATTCCACCAAGTCCAGATACGATGACGATGACGGAAAGTGGATTCATTTCAAGATACTCGAATGGAATCGGCGCAGAAGCGTAATCTTGAACGCCAATCAACCAGAAGATTCCTGTCAATGCAAGCGCTGCGATCGTCAGGATGGTGCGGTCTGCTCGTGAAAATCCACGATAATTTCGACCCCCACTGACAGCTTGGGCTTGTGTCCCCATGTACGAACCAAGAAGTGTAAACCAAGCGGCAGCCCAACCGAGAACAGGGTCATCGACCCATGCCGGACTTGAAGCGATGGCAATAACCCACATTGCATCGAGAAGACGATCGAGCGTGTGGTCAAGATAATCGCCCCAGCGCGTAACTTGTCCAGTTTGTCGAGCAAGTTGCCCGTCGAGACCGTCGAGAATCATCGAGAACGTGATGAGCAATGCTGCGCCGATGAGCATCAATGCTCCAGTATCACTTTTCGGTGCCGTAAATGCAAGAAAGCTTGCTGCGACACCTATTGGAAGGGCAAGCCAGGTAAGCACTGCTGGATTGGTTCGTCCCAAGCCAGAAACGAGTGGAGATGCAATGGATTCCCACCGTTTTCTGAGTTGTTCAAGAGCCATCTGTATCAGGTCGACGAAGGGAAGAAGGGTCATATGCTTTCGGCAACATCTCAAACATTCATCCAGTCTTGCGCACGGTGAATTGCATCTTGGACTTGTCCATCGCCATCCCCATTTGCGAGAAACTGTAAAACACGCTCAAGATCAATGGATTGATTCGTCGTATCAAGTTCAAGAACGCTCGTGCATGGATGGAGATTGACCAAATCTGACCACGTGCCAGCGATGAGTTCCCATTCAACATTTGATTCGATTTTTTCATGCCCATATCCATCGCGTTGCTTGAGTCGCTGACGTAATGTATCTGGTGCACATCGTAGGACGATGGCTGCATCGATGGCACAATAATGGGAAAGATGTCCGTCAATAATGCATGGTTCGTCGCCTGACCAAACCCATTCTGAGAGCTTTAGGGTTTCAACAACGTTGACATCAGATTCGATTGAGAGCGCATTGACCTCACTGGCAATCTCCTCCAAACGGAAGATTTTCACACCATGTTGTTCCAATGCTTCAGCCAGTGTTGACTTTCCTGTTCCGGGAGTTCCGGTCAATGCGACGACTCTTGGACACATCCCACTTCGAGTGAACCAGAAGACGTGAAGAATTAAACATGAGGTTGTAAATCATACATCATGCCCGCAATAGCGCTTGTCCTCATCTCTACGGAGCCGGGGCGAGAACGAAATGTGGTCATGATGTTAAACGCCATGCCTGAAGTCTCAGAAGCCATGGTTTTGTTTGGAGAATACGACGCGTATTGCAAGATTAGCGTTGATGATTTTCCAGAGTTGTCAAAACTTATCTTGCAACAGATTCGAACCCTTGATGGCGTTGTGGATACAACAACATTGACAACTGCAAATGAGGAGTGAGGCGAGCCTATGTTTGGAATGTCCGATCCAAATCAGACACTTGCGCAGATGCTTCGGTATTTTGAAGAGGAACGTTACGAAATGGTTGAGGTTATGGCCAGTGAATTCACATCGATGTTGCTTGCCAACAAGCAACGGGATGGGGCGACGCAAGCGCTCCTGGTCAAAGGTGTGCGAATACTCGCACAAGTCCTTTCGATACGAAACAAGCACAAATTAGCAATGCAAGCGACTTCTGTTCTTCTTCGGGAGCGGAAGAAATTGGAGAAAATACTCCTCCAAAATGCACCCGAACTTTTAGGAAAACTCACGCCTATGGAACACGATTTTCGAACCGTTGGCCACGTTTGCATGAAGGCTGGAAAAAACAGTAAAGCTCGAAAGTTCTTCATGAAAGCCAACAAAGCCACACCCGGAAATATTGCAGCACTCGTTGCGTTGTGTCAAGTTGATGGTGCGAAGACAAAGCATGCTCCTTTGCTTGCAGCAGCGGTCAAATCAGCAGGTCCAGTTATTTTGGAAAACGGTGCATACTACATTCGCCCACAACATGCGCCTGGAAGTCAAATCGATCCGATTTTGGCTGTACTCGAAACATGTCCACGCCAAGACCCATCATGCCAAGAACAGGCCAACCGAATCCGAAAGGAATGCGATGAAATCGCCAACGGTGTACAAGCTGCGAATTTGCGCTTGCAGACCGCAATGGACTCTTTACAGCCCAAACATGATTACTATCAATATTCATAGTTGGTAGCGAGGGATGGATTTGAACCATCGATCTCCGGGTTATGAGCC
>CEUV01076124.1_pt1 | contig 19820 bp, 18 predicted proteins | sample 356401 | NCBI WGS metagenome assembly CEUV01 (sample SAMEA2622710, study PRJEB7988) | marine metagenome | isolation source: saline water (ENVO:00002010), including
GCACAGGGATATAAGGAGCAAGTTATAGCTCGAGCTGAAGGTGCAGCACAAAGGTTTATTTCTATTTATGATGAGTATGCAAACGCTAAAGATGTTACTAAAAGAAGAATATATTTAGAGACGATGGAAGAGCTTATGAAGAATACGAAAAAAATAATTATAGATAAAAACGCAGGAAGTGGTGTTGTTCCATATTTACCATTACCCGAATTAAGAAGTAATAATAACTCTGTAAATGGAGATTCTAGATGACACCTAAAAAAATAGCATTAACAGTATTTATTTTATTATTTTTATTTATTGGCGGCTCAAGTTTTTTTTATGTAGATCAAAGAGTTCAGGCTTTAGTTTTACAATTTGGTGAACCGGTAAAATTAATAAAAGAACCAGGGCTACAATTTAAAATTCCTTTAATGCAAAACGTAGAATATTTTGATAAGAGATTGATATTATTTGATAATCCTAGGGAAGAGATTATTAGTTCAGATAAAAAAAGACTTATAGTTGATGCCTTTGCTAGATATATTATTACAGATCCTTTAAGGTATTATCAATCAGTTAGGTATGAAGCTGCCCTTAGGAATAGATTGGGCTCTATTTTGAATGATAGTCTACGTCAAGTTTTGGGAAGAGTTCCGCTGAATGATGTTATATCAAGTAAACGTAAATTACTTCTAGATGAGGTTGGGAATTTAGTTGCAATGGAAGCTAAAGAATTTGGTATTCAAGTAGAAGATGTTAGAATAAGAAGAGCTGATTTACCTCCTGCTAATTCAGAGGCTATATTTAGGAGAATGCAAACAGAAAGGCAACAAGAGGCTGCTCAATTTAGAGCAGAGGGAGCAGAGGAAGCTAGAAAAATTACTGCTGAGTCTGAAAGAGAAAGAACAGTCATTTTAGCTAATGCGGAAAGAGATGGAGAAATTCTTCGTGGACAAGGAGATGCTAGAAAGAATAAAATATTAGGAGAAGCTTTTAGTAGAGATCCAGAGTTTTTTTCTTTTTATAGATCTATGAAAGCTTATAGTTTAGCAATAAATGACGAGGATACAACAATGGTTTTATCTCCGGATAGTGAGTTCTTTAATTTCTTTAATGATATTACTGGAAAAAAATAATTATTAATATTTTTTATGACTATTGATCTTAGTTACACAGGTTTAATATTTTTTTTTATATCTATAGTTTTTATAGCAGAAGGAATAATATACACTCTTTTTCCTAATTATATGAAGAAAATGTTAAATTATATCCTTAGCCTAAATTCTGATAATATTAGAATTATAGGATTGTTTTTTATTTTTGTTGGAACTCTAGTACTTTATTTAATTTTTTAAAAATATGATCGGATTATATATTTTAAAAGTAATATATATATGTGTATTTAATTAATAGATTTTAATATTATGGAAAGAATTATTTAATATTATATGGTTTAGATTGTATATGTTAGAAATATAAAAAAAGGTAAATAAATGTTTAAATATTTTGTTAAATTTAAGGCTATTGTAATTTCTTGTTTTTTAGTAATAGCTTTTTCTTATAATGTGTCGGCAGATAGTTATCCACCTGATTTCTCTGAACTGTCTGCTAGACTGTCACCAGCCGTAGTAAGTATATCTACAACAATGTCATTAGAGCCTAATGCTCCAGGTGCTCCTAAATTTCCTCCAGGGTCACCATTTGAGGATTTTTTCAATGATTTCTTTGAGAAGAGAGAAGGTCAAAGGCCTCCAAGAGAGAGAAGACCACAACAAGCTATGGGTTCAGGGTTTATTATTGATGAATCAGGTCTAATAGTTACAAACAACCATGTTATTGAAGATGCTATTTCTATAAATGTAATTTTAACAGATAATCGATCTTTCAAGGCTGAATTAATTGGAAAAGATAAAAAAACTGATTTAGCTTTACTTAAGATTGATACAGAGGATAAATTACCAACTGTAAGTTGGGGGGATTCTGATACAGCTAAGGTGGGAAATTGGGTTTTAGCAATAGGAAATCCTTTTGGACTTGTAAATACTGTTACTGCTGGAATAATTTCAGCAAGAGGAAGAGATATAAGTGCTGGCCCATTTGATGATTTTATCCAAACGGATGCTTCAATTAATAGAGGAAATTCCGGTGGTCCATTATTTAATTTAGATGGTGAGGTAGTAGGTATTAATACTGCAATTTTTTCTCCTAGTGGAGGAAGTGTGGGTATTGGATTTTCAGTGCCTTCTAATTTAGCTAAAGGTGTAATTTTCCAATTAGAAAAATATGGAAAGACTAAGAGAGGTTGGTTAGGAGTTAGAATTCAGACTGTAACAGATGATATAGCTTCTAGTTTAGGCTTAGAAGAAACTAAGGGTGCACTTATCTCTGGTGTAATGCCTGATGGCCCTGCTAAATTAGCTGGAATTAAATCTGGTGATGTCATTATAAAATTTGATAACAAAGATGTAGATGATATGAGGAGTTTGCCTAGGATAGTAGCTGAAACTGAAATAGATAAACCTGTTGCAGTTGAAGTATGGAGAAATGGAATGCCTATCAAACTTCAGGTTATAGTTGGGGAAATGGTTGAAGAGCAAGATGTATCAGCTAAAAAGCCTAAAAATAATAGTTCTGAATCACTAGAGATTGAAGAACTAGGTTTATTATTAAGTAATATATCTGATGATTTAAGGGCTAAATTTGGTATACCTGAAAATCTTAATGGCGTCTTAATTCTTAATGTAAGGTCGGAAACCGATGCATCAGATAAAGGTATTCTTCCTGGGGACATAATAATAGAGGTTTCTCAAAATAAGGTTTTTTCTCCTTCAGATGTAGAGATGAGAGTAGATGAGGAAGTTAAATCATCACGAGATTTTGCTTTATTATTAATTAATCGAAAGGGTACATTATCTTATATAGCTTTAAAATTAGGTAATAATTAATTTAATTAAATTAGAGGATGCATCATTAATATAAACTTTAAAAGATCTATAATAGTGATTGCAGGTCCTACAGCTTCTGGTAAATCAGATTTTGCTTTACATCTATGTAAAAAGATAAACGGCGTTATAATTAATTTTGATAGTATGCAGGTGTATAAAGAGCTGAAAATTCTTTCAGCTAGACCTAATAAACTATCTATGGACTTAGTTGATCATAAATTATACGGTTTCATATCCGGAAAAAATAGATGTTCAGCATTGATGTGGAGTGAAAAAGCTCTAGTTGAAATTAACTTAGCTTTGCGTAAAAATCTTGTTCCTATTTTGGTAGGAGGCAGTGGGTTATATATAAAATCATTAATGGATGGTATAAGTGATATACCTGTAACTTCTGAAAGTTATAGAGTTGAAGCAGAAAGAGTTTTAAATAAAGATGGAGTTAATAACTTTTATGCTAGGTTACAAAATATTGATGAAAAGCTTGTAAATAATATTAGCCCTATGGATAAACAGAGATTAATAAGATCATATTCTGTATGGTTAGAAACAGGTAAAACATTATTTGATTTAAGGTTAGCCGATAAAAGGTCCAACAAATTGCCAAATAAGTTTTTTAAAATTTATCTTTCATCCGATAGAGAAATATTAAGACAAAATATTAAGGATAGATTTTATAAAATGATAGATCAAGGTGCTTTAAAAGAAGTTTTAAACCTTGAAGGTTTTGACGAAGATTTACCAGTAATGAAAGCGCATGGAGCGAGAGAACTCTTGGCAGTAAATAGAAGCGAAATTTCATTAGAAAAGGCAGCAGAAATAACAATTAATCACACTAATCAATATGCAAAAAGGCAAGAAACATGGTTTAAGCATCAATATAATTCTAATTATCATATCTTAAATTTTAGAGATAATATTGATAAATATTGCAGTAATGTCTTGTCTTTATATAACAAATTGTATTAATAAGTTCTTATTAATTATTGAATTATGCATTTTTTTAACTATTTTTTATATATTTGGATTTATTTATGAAGCTATCGGGTTCTGAATTAATAATAAAAACTTTGGCAGGTTTAAATGTTGAAGTTATCTTTGGTTATCCTGGTGGAGCAGTATTACCTATATATGATGCTATTTTTAAACAAAATAGAATTAGACATGTTTTAGTTAGACATGAGCAAGCGGCAGTCCATATGGCTGAGGGATATGCTCGTTCTACTGGAAAAGTAGGAGTTATTTTAGTGACTTCTGGACCTGGTGCTACAAATGCTGTTACTGGTTTAACTGATGCACTAATGGATAGCGTACCTCTATTATGTTTAACAGGGCAAGTTCCTACACATTTAATAGGAACTGATGCATTTCAGGAGGCCGACACAATTGGAATAACATCTTCATGCACTAAACATAATTATTTAGTTAAAGATATTAATGATTTAGAGAATACAATTGCCGAAGGTTTTTATGTTGCTAGATCAGGAAGGCCTGGACCAGTAGTAATTGATTTGCCAAAAGATGTTCAAAATTCAATTACTAATTATAAGGGGCTTAAAGTAAAAAGTATGACTTCTTATAAGCCAGCAAAAAAAGCAAAGCTAAATAATATTAAAGAAGCAATAGATATTCTTATTAAAGCTAAAAAGCCGGTTATATATTCAGGCGGAGGTGTTATTAATTCAGGTCAAAAGGCCTCGTCAACACTTACTAAATTAGTAGATTATTTACATATTCCAATAACACAGACTTTAATGGGATTAGGGGCAGTATCTGCAAAAAATAAAAACTTTATAGGAATGTTAGGAATGCATGGTACCTATGAAGCAAATATGGCTATGCATGATTGTGATGTAATGCTATGCGTAGGTGCTAGGTTTGATGATAGGATAACTGGCAATTTAAAATATTTTTCTCCTAATTCTAAGAAAATACATATTGATATTGATCCGTCTTCGATAAATAAAAATGTTAAAGTAGATATAGCTCTAGTAGGTGATTGTTATTTTGTATTAGATATGATGTTAAAGGAATTAAAAATAAATAAAAGTAAACTTGATATAAAAAGTATAGATAAATGGTGGAATACTATAAATAAATGGAAGAAAAAAGACTGCTTGTCTTTTACTGACTCTGATAAAATTATTAAACCTCAAAAAGCTCTGAAGGTTCTAAATGAAGCTTTAAAAGGTAAAGATGCTTTTATTACTACTGAGGTAGGGCAACACCAGATGTGGGCTGCTCAATATTTAGATTTCTATAAACCAAATAGATGGATGACGTCAGGTGGTTTGGGTACTATGGGGTATGGTTTCCCTGCAGCCATTGGAGTTCAAGTGGCTCACCCTAAAAAGCCAGTAATTTGTGTTGCAGGTGAAGCTTCTTTTTTAATGAATATGCAAGAATTATCTTCTTTGAGACAACTTAATATTCCTGTAAAAATATTTATTTTGAATAATGAATATATGGGTATGGTTAGACAGTGGCAGCAGTTTTTTCATGGAGGTAGATATGCTGAATCATATACGGATTCTTTACCTGATTTTATATCCTTAGCTAATTCTTTTGGAATAAAGGGAATGAGAGTTATAGACCCTAATAAATTAAAAAGTTCTATAAAAGAAATGTTAGATCATGACGGTCCTGTACTAATGGATGTTTGTGTAGCAAAAATGGAGAATGTTTTTCCTATGATTCCTGCTGGTGCAGCTCATAATGAGATGAAATTAAGTGACAAAGATGATAAAGAGACGCAAACTGCTGAAGGATTAGCTTTATTATAAAAGTAAATTTAAGAATATTTTAAATTATTATTAAGGCTTTAGGTATGGATGAACAAAAACAATATCACCATGGTGACCTTAAAAAACTTCTCATAATGAGTGTAATTGAAGCTGTAAAGAATGATAATTTAGAAAAATTTTCTATTAGAGAGGCTGCAAGATTATTAGAAGTTTCTCCAGCCGCACCATATAATCATTTTAATGATAAACAAGAGCTGATTCTTGCTTCTATATATTTTTGTAAAAATGATTTTATTAATTATTTAAAAAATAAAATTTTAATTAATGAATCTCATACAAATAAAAAGTTAGCTGTAATTGGCAAGAGTTACTTACAGTATGCAAATGATAATCCAGAAGTTTTTATTTTTATGTTTTCACAGACTCTTTCTAATAAAGATAGAATGAATAATTATCAAGAATTTCATCAGTTATTTCTTACAGCAATAAATGAAAGTTTTAATTTAGAAGATTTAAGAAAAAGAGTTTCTATGAATTCAGCTGTAAATGCTGCGTGGTCTATCATTCATGGTACGGCATGTTTAATAGCAAGTAGGACATTAAGTGATGAAGAGGTAAATGGTTATGTTAATGGCAATTTATTTAATGAAATTTCATCTATATGGGCAGTAGGCGTATCTAAACCTCTAGTTTATAGATAATAAGTTTATATTCTTTTATATTTAATATATATTATATATATATTAAAAGTTTTACATTATAGAAAATAAAATGTAGAAAATTGCTATTGTAAAAAGTAATTTAAGGATTTTGTATTGGCTGATATTAGTACTCATACATTTTCAGTTATAGTTGATAATAAATCTGGAGTTCTTGCCAAAGTTGTTGGTATGTTTTCTGCCAGAGGTTATAATATTGAAAGCTTAACTGTAGCAGAAGTTGATGAGGATAGAAATTTATCTAGGGTGACTGTTATGGTTACAGGTACAACTATGGTTATTGAACAAATAAAAGCTCAATTAGAGAGAATAGTTCCAGTAAGAAAAGTTGTTGATTTAAATAATGAAGGATCATTTGTAAATAGAGAGTTACTTTTAGTAAAAGTTAAAGCTAAAGGTGAACGTAGAGTAGAATCATTAAGAGTTGCAGACATATTTAGAGCAAGAGTTATAGATAGTTCAAATCAGTCATTTGTATTTGAATTAACTGGTTCAGCAGATAAGTTAGATGCATTCATAAAATTAATGCAACCATTAGGACTTGTAGAGGTTTCTAGAACAGGAGCAGTTGCAATTCTAAGAGGTGAAAAAGCATTACTAAAATAATTAAATATTAATTTGGAGAATTATAATGAGAGTTTATTACGATAGAGATTGTGATGTTAATTTAATAAAATCAAAAAACGTAGTAGTTATTGGATATGGAAGTCAAGGGCATGCGCATGCCGCAAATATGAAAGATAGTGGAGTAAAAAATGTTAGAATAGCTCTTAGAGAAGATTCCTCATCAGTTTCTAAAGCTAAAGAAGCAGGTTATGAGGTTATGAATGTTTCAGATGCTGCGAAATGGGCTGATGTTATGATGATGGCAACGCCTGATGAGTTGCAATCTCAAATTTGGGAAGAAAGTTTAATGGATAATATGAAACCTGGTTCCGCTTTAGGTTTTGCCCATGGATTAAATATTCATTTTGGTTTAATTGATCCTAGGAAGGATATAGATATTTTTATGTTAGCACCTAAAGGGCCTGGACATACTGTTAGATCTGAATACTTGCGAGGTGGAGGAGTTCCATCATTAGTTGCAGTAGCTCAAGATTCAACAAAAAATGCTCTTGATATTGGTTTGTCGTATGGATGTGCCGTAGGTGGAGGACGAGCTGGAATTATTGAAACGACATTTAAGGAAGAGTGTGAAACCGATTTATTTGGTGAACAAGTTGTATTATGTGGAGGTCTATCTGAATTAATTACTGCAGGTTTTGAAACCTTAGTAGATGCTGGTTATGCTCCTGAAATGGCATATTTTGAATGTTTGCATGAAGTGAAACTTATTGTAGATTTAATGTATGAAGGAGGTTTAGCAAATATGAGGTACTCTATATCTAATACAGCAGAATATGGAGATTATGTTACTGGTAAAAGAATTATAAATGAAGACACAAGGAAAGAAATGAAAAGAGTACTTGATGATATTCAATCAGGTAAATTTGCTAGAGATTGGATGCAAGAATGCAAGGTTAATCAGCCAAGTTTTAAAGCTACGAGAAGACGTGCTGCCGATCATAAAATAGAAGAAGTTGGAAAAAAATTAAGAGATATGATGCCTTGGATAGCTGAACAAAAGTTAGTTGATAAAGATAAAAACTAGTTTTTTAAATAAATTTAATTTCTAAAAAATTGTACATATATTAAGAATATGCTTGAATCCTTTGCTTTCTAAGCGCATATTGTAAAAATATATTAATATGAGAGTATAATTATGAAGTTATTTCATTTAACTATAGAATTATTGAATATGAGTTTACTTGTAACTCTGCTTGGATCTCGACTTATTTTCCCAAAGTATTAAAGAATGCTTTGGGTAACATTGAGATTATAATATCTATGGGAGATAAAAATGGAATATAAAAAAAATAAGGTTACAAGTAAGAGTTCAGAAGAAAAAGTATTAATATTTGATACTACACTTAGAGATGGAGAACAATCTCCAGGCTGTTCTATGAATTTAGAAGAAAAACTAAGAATAGCTGAAACACTTCAATCTCTTGGAGTTGATATAATAGAAGCTGGTTTTGCTATTGCATCTAATGGAGATTTCGAGTCAGTAAAAAAAATTTCAGATACACTAGATGGTCCTATAATATGCTCCCTATCAAGAGCAGCTCATAAAGATATTGATAGGTCAGCAGAGGCTCTTAAATTTGCTAAAAGAAAACGAATTCATACTTTTTTATCAACAAGTCCTTTACATATGAAGTACAAGCTTCAAATGGAACCTGAAGATGTATTAGATATGGTTATAGATAGTGTCTCTTATGCTAGAAATAAAGTAGAGGACGTAGAGTGGAGCCCTGAAGATGGTTCTAGAACAGATCATGATTTTTTATGTAGATGCGTTGAAGGAGCTATAAAAGCTGGAGCTACTACTATAAATATTCCAGATACAGTGGGATATGCCATACCAGAAGAATTTGGTTCTTTAATTAATATGTTAAGGAATAAAGTTCCTAATATTGATAAAGCTATAATAAGTGTTCATTGCCATAATGACTTAGGTCTAGCGGTAGCTAACTCTTTAGCAGCTGTAAAAGAAGGGGCAAGACAAATTGAATGCACTATAAATGGAATTGGAGAAAGGGCAGGAAATACTTCATTAGAGGAAGTAGTTATGGCTATTAAAACAAGAAAAGATTTATTGCCATTTACTACAAATATAAATACTGAGGTAATTACAAGATCATCAAGACTTTTATCTGCAATTACTGGTTTTTCTGTTCAGCCTAATAAAGCAATAGTAGGAGCTAATGCATTTGCTCATGAATCTGGTATTCATCAAGATGGAATGCTTAAGCATTCAGGTACATACGAAATAATGACTCCTGAATCTGTAGGATTAAATAAATCTACTTTAGTAATGGGAAAACACTCTGGCCGTCATGCTTTTAAATCAAAATTAAGTGAACTAGGATATGAAGTTTCTGATAATCAATTAAATGATGCATTTCATAGATTTAAGGACCTTTCTGATAAAAAGAAAGATATTTTTGACGAGGATATAATTGCATTAGTAGATGATGGCATATCTGACTCTGGAGAATTTGTTAAATTTAATTCATTGTCATTAGAATGTGGTTCTAAAGGACCTGCATTAGCAAAAATAAGTTTAACAGTATTTGATAATTTAGAAGAAATAGAAATTAATGGTGATGGTCCTGTTGATGCTATTTTTAAAGGTATATCTTCTATAGTAGATGGGAATTATAAATTACAATTATTTGCAGTTAACGCAGTTACTGAGGGAACTGACGCTCAGGCAGAAGTGACAGTTCGGTTGATTGAAAATGGTAGATCGGTTAATGGTCAAGCAGCAGATACCGATACAATGGTAGCAGCTGCAAGAGCATATATTGGAGCCTTAAATAAGTTAATTATCAAAAGAGAAAAAAAAGCACTAATGAATAATTCTATGAGTAAATAAAAAAGGATAGGTATTTATATGTTTGGTATGTTTGCAAAATTAACAGGACTTTTGTCAACTGATATGGCTATAGATCTTGGAACTGCTAATACTTTAGTATACGTAAAAGGTCAAGGTATTGTATTAAATGAACCCTCAGTAGTAGCTATACATAATACAGATGGTAAGCATAAAGTTATATCAGTGGGTATAGATGCAAAAGAGATGTTAGGAAGGTCTCCTGGAAACATAGATGTAATTAGACCATTAAGAGATGGTGTGATTGCGGATTTTGAAGTAGCAGAAGAAATGATTAAGCATTTTATTCAAAAAGTTCATAATAGAAGAGCATTTGCATCACCTATAATAGTTATATGTGTACCCTCTGGGTCTACTGGCGTTGAAAGAAGAGCTATTCATGAGAGTGCAGAAAGAGCTGGAGCTAGAAAAGTGTATTTAATTGAAGAACCAATGGCGGCCGCTATAGGGGCTGGATTACCTGTTACTGAACCAAGTGGATCAATGATAGTTGATATAGGAGGAGGAACTACAGAAGTTGCAGTCTTATCATTAGGTGGAATTGTTTATGCAGAGTCTGCAAGAGTTGGTGGAGACAAAATGGACGATGCTATTATAGCTTATATGAGAAGGCATCATAATTTATTAATAGGAAGTATGAGTGCAGAAAGATTAAAGAAAAGTATAGGATCTGCCTTTGCACCAGAGGATGGGGATGGAGAAAAATATACTGTAAAGGGAAGAGATTTAGTAAATGGTGTTCCTAAAGAATTAATTCTATCAGAAAGAAATGTTGCAGAGGCTTTATCTGAACCAATTGGAAACATCATAGAATCTGTAAAAAGAGCTTTAGAAAATACGGCTCCTGAACTTGCAGCAGATATTGTTGATAGAGGCATCATACTGACTGGTGGGGGTGCATTATTATCTGGAATGGATATGGTTTTGAGAAAGGCAACAGGATTGCCAGTTACAGTTGCTGAAGACACATTATTAAGTGTAGCATTAGGAACTGGTAAGGTTTTAGATGAGATGAAAAACTTAAAATCTGTTTTAAGGACAGCATATTAGCTCTTATACATTGGAATGTAAAATATGGCAGGTATCTCTAACTTAAAAAGAGTTCAGGCAATTATTAGAGAAAGAACTTCTAATAATAAATTGATAACCATATTATCTTTTTTATTTGCTTTTATTATATTATTATCAACTTTTATTTACCCAAAAATAAATTATTCTATAAAAGTTAAAGTATTAGATTATTCAAGTACTATTATTAGTTCTTTATATTCTCCTATCAACACTATTAATAATTCTGTTAATAACTTTAATAATATTATGAATGTTTATAATTTAAATAAAAAATTAACATCCGAATATGATAATTACAGTAAATTAGAAAATGATTTAATTATTTTAAAAATGAAAAACAGCGAGTATAAAAATCTTTTAAATGTATCAGATGATATAAAATATAATTTCGTAACATCAAAAATAATTTCTAGAAGTAATCTATCTTATACTAAATCTGTTATTTTAGCATCAGGAAAAAATGATAATATTACTCTAGATAGCCCTGTTATTTATGAAAACTCTTTATTAGGATTTATAAGTGAATTAGGAAACACATCATCTAGATTAATATCTATAACAGATGGGACAGTAAAAATACCGTCTATTATACTTGAAAAAAATTTAAATATTATAGTCTCTGGAAATAATGATAAGTATCTAGAAATTTTAAATTTAAATAACTTCCCTAACATTAAAGATGGAGATAAAGTTTTTACTTCCGGAGATGGAAATAAATTTCCAGAAAACTTATTTATTGGAACTATTAAAACAAAGAAAAATGGTGACTTTATTGTAGAGCCTTCTTTAGACATTAATAGATTAAATTATGTTTATATTTTAAATTGGTCTTTAAAAGATAGAGGTATTGATATAAAAGTAGACCCGATTTTTTATGACTAGTAAGAAATATAAATGAGTTTATATAGCATTATTATATCAAATATTAAAAATTTACTTCCTCTATTTATATGTTTATTTTTAACTTTAATTTCAATTATGCCTATCATGCCAATTGGCTATGAGGCTATTACTCCATTACTTGGAGTTGTATCAATGGCATTTTGGATTGTGCATAGACCTGATTTAATGAGTTGGCTGTTTATTATAATTATTGGTATTTCTTGTGATGTATTATATGGATCTATATTTGGGTCAGCTATATTAGGTTCTATAACTATAAGGTGGATCTTAACTAAAATTATTCATAAATTAGAACCTACAAATATATTGCATACCTTATTTTATATTAGTTTAAGTTTATTGGTTTGGTTATTTATTGCAATAATAACAAATTCATTATTAGATTTAAAATTTTTAAATTTATATAATTCTATTTTTCAATGTTTAATTTCTATTATAATTTCTCCTGTAGTGATATTCTTTCAATTATATGTATTAAAAAAAATAGCTAGTTAACCAATGCTTAATGATAAAAAAATAAAAAATAAGATATTAAGAAGAGTTTTATTATTTGGAAGTTTTAAACTAATAGTTTTTTCAGTAATAATAGGAAGACTTTATAAATTACAAGTAGTTGATAGTGAAAAATATAAAACTCTGTCAGATAATAACAGAATTAGTGTAAAATTTCATGCGCCTTCTAGAGGTAAAATTACTGACTCCGAAGGTAATATTATAGCAAATAATAAAAATGTATATTCATTATCTTATAGTTTTTTAAACCTTAATAATATTGATTCTCTATTAAAAACTTTAAAAAACTTAATAAATATAAATGATGAAGAAATAAGGTTGATTTATGAAAGAATAAATAATCTAAATAAAAAACAAAATTCAATTCTTTTGAAAGAATATTTAAGTTGGAAAGAACTTTCTATTATTTATGTAAATATAGATGATCTTCCAGGAGTTAGTGTTAATAGTGACTCAATTAGAGAATATAGTAGGGGATCTTATTATGCTCATACAGTAGGGTATACATCATATTTTGGAGATAAAAATAAAAATGCTGATTATGAAAAAAATATACCATTTTTATTGAAAGGTAAAAATGGCATTGAGAAAATTTATAATAGCTTTTTAAAAGGGGTTCCTGGTAAAGAAGAGATTGAGGTAAATGCAAAAGGTAAATATATAAGAAGGCTTAGCATGATAAAGAGTAAGCCAGGAAAAGATGTTCAGTTAACAATTAATTCTAAAGTTCAAGATTATGCATATAAAGCAATCGGTTCTAATGTTGGATCAGCACTAGTACTTGATGCAAAAAATGGTGATATTATATGTTCTGTATCTACTCCATCATATGATCCAAATATTTTTTCTAAAACTTTACACGAAAGTAGCTGGGAAAGAATTATAAACTCTCCTAATGCTCCATTAATTAATAGATCTATTAATGGTTTGTATCCACCAGGTTCAACATTTAAACCAGTAGTTGCCTTAGCAGCATTACAAAATGGTCTAATAAGTAGTAGGGATATAATTCATTGTAGTGGAACTTATGTTTTAGGTAATAGAAAATTTCACTGCTGGAAGAAAAGTGGTCATGGTAATTTAAATTTATCTGACGCTATTGCTCAGTCTTGCGATGTATTTTTTTATGATTTAGCACTGCGTTTAGGAATAGATAAAATATCAGAAACTGCAAAATTACTAGGTTTTGGGAAATATTATGATGATTATTATGGAATTCCTAAAAGTATAGTACCAAACAAAAAATGGAAAAAAGATAATTATAACGAAAGTTGGCAAAAGGGAGAAACTTTGAATGTTGGAATTGGGCAAGGATTTTTATTATCAACACCTTTAGAATTAGCAATAATGACAGGAAATATTATTAATGATGGAAATATAATTAGTCCAAATATAATAAAGTCCATATCTGGTGAAAATATAAAAAATAATAGTGTAAATAAAGCAAATAATTTCAATATAGAACATTTAAATATTATAAAAAATGCAATGTATAAAGTGATGAATTCTCCAAAAGGCACTGCATGGAAAAGTAGAACTAGTGATGAAGACTTTCAAATAGCTGGAAAGACTGGAACTTCTCAAGTCAGAATAATTTCTGCTAAGGAGAGAGAAACAGGTATTATTAAAAATGAAGATTTGCCATATGAAAAAAGAGACCATGCATTGTTTATTGGTTTTGCTCCTTTTAAAAATCCTAAATATATTACGACTGTAATATTAGAACATGCCGGAGGCGGTGCCAGTTATGCTGCTCCAATTGCTCGAGATTTATTAATTGCTACTAGAAAAGTTATAGAGGGTATAGATACTGATATATCAGTTTCTTAATGAAATATGATATCTGAAAAAATATTTAAATTTAGTTCTTATGTTTTTAGTCAAATATTATATATAAATTATTTTATATTAATTTTATTATGTTTAATTTTTGCTGTAGGTATAACGCTATTATATTCTGCAGCTGGTGGCTCTATGGATCCGTGGGCTTCTAAACAACTTGTAAGGTTTATATTTGCAATTTTATTATTTTTTGTTGTTTCTATTATTAATATAAAATTTTGGTTAGGAATATCCTATTATATTTATTTTATAAGCTTATTATTATTAGTATCTGTAAATTTTTTTGGTAATACAGATTTTGGTTCACAAAGATGGATTAGTTTTGGCTTATTTAATTTACAGCCAAGTGAATTAATTAAATTTACGATTGTTTTAGCTTTAGCTAAATATTTTCATGCTGAAAGAGATTTAAATTTTTGGAATAGTATTAAAAATTTTATTATTCCTATGCTTTTAATAATTATTCCTACTTATATAGTATTTTTGCAACCTGATTTAGGCAGCTCACTAATATTACTTATAGCTAGTTTATCTATCTTATTTGTAATTGGATTATCTATATGGTTTTTTATTTTTAGTTGTCTTTTAAGTATTATACTTGCACCAGTAGTTTGGTTTTATTTTTTATATGATTATCAAAAAAATAGGATTTTAACATTTATAGATCCTTTAAGGGATCCACTTGGTAGTGGATATCATATTATACAATCTAAAATCGCTTTAGGTTCAGGAGGTATATTTGGAAAAGGTTTTTTAAATGGTTCTCAAAGTCATTTAAATTTTTTACCTGAAATGCAAACTGATTTTATTTTTACATTATTAGCTGAAGAATTTGGAATAGTTGGGACTTTATTATTATTGTTCCTTTTTATTATATTAATAATTTATACAATGATAATTAGTATTCTTTGTAAAAGTAGATTTGCATGCTTTGTCGTTATCGGGGTTTCAATAAACCTTTTCTTTTATGTTTTTATAAATACAGCAATGGTTACAGGTTTAATTCCCGTTGTTGGAGTGCCATTACCATTAGTTTCTTATGGAGGAACATCAATGATATGTGTTATGTTTGGTATGGGGCTGGTAAGTAATGCCTATTTAAATAGAAATTTAATTATTCCTCGATATAAGGATGGTTTTCTTGGATGGTAGCAGACTATTATAAATCTTTCCAACCAATATTCTTACAAAACTCTTTATATGTACCATTAAAATTAAAGACTTTACCGTTATCATAAATAATTAATTTGTTTGCAATTTTATTCAAAAAATACTCATCATGAGAAACCATTAGAACTGACCCAGAAAATTCATATACAGCGTTCATTAGTGCTTCAGTGGACTCCATATCAAGATGATTAGTTGGCTCATCTAAAAATAACATATTAACTGGTTTTAATAGAATTTTCCCTAACATAACTCTACTTCTTTCTCCTCCAGATAATATTGCAATTTTTTTATCGGCTAAGTCTCCTGGGAACATCATATGTGCACAGGTTCTTCTAACTTTAGTTTCTATTATATTATCATCAACACTCTGCATTTCTTCGTAAATTGTTTTATTGAGAGATAGTCTATCAATGTTCATTTGTCCAAAATAACCTATCTTTGATTTTGAATGAATTTTTATGTCTCCTGAGTTAGGTAACAATTCATTATGTAAAAGTTTTAATAGCGTAGATTTGCCTTTACCATTTTTACCAATAATACAAATTTTATCGCCTTTATTAACTTTAGTAGAGAAATTATTTAATAAAATTTTTTTATCATCATACCCAAAACTTATACCATTAGATTCTAATAAGCTTTCCTTACTATTATAATTTAAATAGTTAAATTTAAAATCTAAGTTATCTATATCATCTAATTTTTCTAAGATATCTTGTTTCTCGAGCATTTTAATTCTTGATTGAGCTCTACTAGCTAATGTTGCTTTGGATTTAAATCTATCAATCCATTCTTGCGTTTTTTTCCTATTCTTTTCTTGATTAACTCTTGTCTTTTCATGAATTATCTCTTCTTGTTCAATTTGATCTTTTATTTTTTTTGTATTACCAGAGACTTTACGAAAATTTCCTCTATGTATATTTAAAGTATGAGTTATTATACTATCCATAAATATTCTATCATGTGTAATAAGAATAATCTCTCTTTCCCACGTTGATAAAAATTTTTTTAACCATTTTATAGAATGAATATCTAAGTAATTTGTAGGTTCATCTAAAAGAAGTAAATTAGGCTCCAGCAAAAGAAGTTTTGCTAAATTTATTTTAATTTGAAATCCTCCAGAAAACAAATTAGGATCTTGTAACATTTCTTCTTCAGAAAAACCTAAACCACTAAGTATTTTTTCACCTTTCCATTCTTCATATTGTCGATCTGCGTTTAGTACAGTACATACTTCATCTATTATAGTATCTTTAGTAAATTTAATATGTTGCTCCAAAACACCCACATGATAATTTTTAGAGTACTCAATAAAACCTGAATCCGCTTCTATTTGATTATTTAATAATTTAAATAGTGTAGATTTGCCGGTACCATTTCTACCTATTAGACCAATTTTTTCTTTAGCATTAATGTTAAAATTTGCTTTTGAAAATAATTGATTTCCTGCAAAGGATATTGATAAGTCTTTTATTCTAATCATTAGTTCTACATAAATTATTTTTATTAATTATAAAAATATTTATATTGTTATTATAGTTATGTCTCTAGAAATTTTATATTTATTTTTCTTTAATGTGACTTAGAAAAGTTTTTTTGCTAATATTACTATTTAAATCTTATTGGGAGGAAATTATGGAAGTATTACTTGATCCAAGAACAGTTAATAGTCGCAAAGTATTAGCCGGTCTTAAATTAATAGGAGCAGATTATGATGTAAGGCAATATGATTATTTTCAAGCGGAGCAAAAAAGTGATGAATTCGTAGCAGTTAATCCAAATGCTGCTTTTCCAGCTCTTATAGATGATGATTTTATATTATGGGAATCAAATGCAATATTGCAATATGCAGCTGAGAAAGTAGGTAATACGAATGCTTATCCCAAAGATATACGAACTAGAGCAGATATTAATCGTTGGCTATTATGGGAAAGTTCTTCATGGTTTGGTTCTTGTTATGTATATCTTGTTGAGAACTGTGTAAAACCTTTGTTAGGAGATACTACAGATGAATCTATACTTGCTAATGAGCAAGAAAATTTTCATAAATTAGCTAGTATTTTGGATGCTAGACTTAAAAACAGTACTTTTTTATGTGGTGAGGAACCTACTATAGCTGATGTTGCAGTGGCCGCTCCTATGCATTTACATGGATGGGCAAAATTACCTTTAGGTGATTATCCTAATCTTATTCGCTGGATGACAAAAGAGATAGAGAATTGTAGTTGGTGGAAAGAAACTCACATAGGTGAGGGCTTTACAGTCTCTGAATAATGTTTTAATTTTGATTATTATTCAATAAATATAAAGCGAGTTTTTAGCAATATGAACAGTAATGGTTTCTTTAATTATATGTCTGAAAACTCGCATAATTCTCTTTTTAGAAATGGAAAAGTACTTACTAAGAGAGATATTAACGGAAGTGATGCAGGTTCTGTAGGTATAAATTTAGAAAAAAAGAAAATGCAAGTTATGAACGCTCGAAATCTAATTGGTAGCAAAGAAATATCTATAGATAAAAATGGTTTTGAGATGATTCATTGTAATATTCATCATTTAAATCTTGATTTTTTCAATAATAAAGAAGTACTTGATAAATATTACATACATTGTGCTGATTTTATTAAAGATAGAACTGGAGCTAAGAATGTTTATGCGTTTGATCATAACATTCGCTCAGCCTCTGGTAAAAAAACAAAAAAAATGATTAAAGGTGGTCAACAAGTACAAGGTCCAGCCCATATTGTTCATGGTGACTATACGCTTACTAGTGCACCAGAAAGGCTTCGCCAATTAGCCAAACCTGCGGGCAAAAATGATACTTTGAGATTAATTCTGGGTAAATCTAATAGTTTATTATCTCAAGATTGTGTGAATGAGACACTATCTAATGGTAGATTTGCAATTATTAATTTGTGGAGAAACATTGTTGAACACCCGGTTGAAATAAATCCACTAGCATTATGTGATGCTAGTACAGTTTCTCCAGATGATTTAGTAGTTTTTGAAATTCATTATGCAGATAGAATAGGAGAAAATTATTTTGCTAAGCATAATAAAAATCATGAGTGGTATTATTTTAATAAAATTACTAAAGATGAAGCATTACTCATAAAACAATGGGATAGTCATGGTTCTATTGCAAAATCCAATGGGAAGTTATCCGATAATGAATCAATAGGTAATCCCTGTACTTTCAGTTTTCATAGTGCATTTGAAGATCCCTCTACTAGAGAAGATGCTCCAGATCGTTGGAGTATGGAAGTAAGGTGTATTGTAATATACTGAAGGGAGAAAATTATGATTGATGTAAATGGTAAAGTAGTTATGATTTCAGGTGCAAACCGAGGAATTGGCTTAGCTATAGCTCGTAGTTTATATAAGGCTGGTTATTCATTAAGTTTAGGTTCTAGAAATATTTCGTCACTAGAAAATTTAATTGAAAATTCTAGTGATGATAGAATTCTAAATTGTCATTTTGATGCAATGGATAAAAGTACTCATACGGAATGGGTTACACATACAATAGATAAATTTAATAAAATTGATTGCCTCATTAATAATGCAGGAATTGTTGAATCAGTTTCTGTAGAGGATGAGGAAGATAATGAAGATGCTTTGGATAGAATGTGGACAGTAAATGTAAAGGCACCATTATCCCTTACTAGACTAACTTTACCATATCTCAAAAAATCTGGATCTGGTCGTGTAGTAAATGTAGCCTCTCTTGCAGGAAAAGCTGTATATGGAAGCTCTGTAGGTTATTCTATGACAAAATTTGCTGCAGTAGCATTATCTCATGCAACAAGACATGGAGGCTGGGATCATGGTGTAAGATGTACCGCACTTTGCCCTGGTTATGTTGCTACAGATATGACAAGTGAAGTAGAAAGTGTTTCTATTGATAGTATGATTTCACCTGATGACTTAGCTGAATTAGTAAGGACCGTTATTTCTTTATCTAATACAGCTTCAATTGCAGAATTAATAGTTAATTGTCGTCCTGATATAATTGCTTAATATATAATATTAATTTTTGGCAATTTAAAATAGACGATAAATAATATAAGTTGTATTTAATTTATACTTTAAAGATAAAATATTAATAATGGGCCCTTAGCTCAGTTGGTAGAGCAGCTGACTCTTAATCAGCTTGTCACAGGTTCGAATCCTGTAGGGCTCACCATTATTTAAGTGACAAATACTAAATATTCATATTATGATTAGATCATGAAATATATTTTAATGTTTATTAGTTTTTTTATGCTTGTATCTTGTGCACAGTATAAGGTTATAGGAAAATTTCATAAATATGATGAGGTTTTTATTGGAGACGTTAATCATAATTTATTAGCGGGTGTAGGCGAAATAAAGGCTAAAGGTGAGAATTCTGGAATAATTTGTAGCGGAAGTTCATATGTTACTTATAAACCCTTAT
>CEUV01016593.1_pt1 | contig 19817 bp, 12 predicted proteins | sample 356401 | NCBI WGS metagenome assembly CEUV01 (sample SAMEA2622710, study PRJEB7988) | marine metagenome | isolation source: saline water (ENVO:00002010), including
TATCCCAATGATTGAACTCGAAGCAATCAGAGAAGATTACGACTAAGGCCACGATCAAGAGGGTACCCCTGCTTGGAAATATCAGAAATTCTGGTTTAGCGTTATGAGGAAGAATTGTTAACACGGTCGTTTGGCATCAACTATGGAAACTTTACACTTGGTGCTGATGCTCTCGATAATGCTCTGCTCATTAGTAGCGGGGTTATTGTTCTCATTTGCGATAGTTGTAATGCCTGGCATTGCGAAACTCAATGACAAGGAGTATCTTATGGCATTCAAACACATGGATGGAATCATACAAGATAATCACCCTCTCTTTATCCTAGTCTGGGCAGGCTCAATTTTGTCAGTTATTATCACGTTAATTATGGGAATAGTGAATCTAAGTGGAGGCGGTATCTATCTTCTCGGTTTTGCCTCTGTTCTGTATTTGTTTGGAGTTCAATTACCAACATTTCGATTTAACATACCACTAAACAATTCACTCCAAAAAATGGATATTGCAGCCCTAAAAGAATCTGAGGCTGCCATATCGCGTGCTGGTTTTGAAATTCCTTGGAACCGCTGGAATAGAATTAGAACCTTCAATTCCATTATCACAGTGTCGATGTTGCTCTTACTCTTAACCAGAATCTAACCTATGTTTTGGCGTGGATTTTGATTACGTCGCTATCACTACATTCGTGATCTGCACCTACTACTCTGCGGCTACGTCCGTCGACCGCTTTGATGAAGCCATCGCCAAGATCTGAATGAACCTTGTAAGCGAGTTGCTTCGCTTCGATATTATTTGGAACTACAAATGCATCAGGAAGAACTCTTCCTTCTCCATCCTTCCAACCGTTTTCATCTGCTACAGGATAGACTACAACGTGGTCGAGTGCCTCGAACAAGACCTTGCTCAATAACTGGGCAACACCCGTTCCACCTGCCTCAGACAATTTGTCTTTCATTCCTGCTAGTGCATTCAATTGTGCAGAATTCAACTTTGATTCGTCCTGTATTTCGAACGTGTTTTCACCTGAGTTATAGGAAATCATGCCACCAGAATCAGCTCTTCGCAAGGCCAGTTCCATATCTGCCATCGTTGGTTGGATAATACCATTTGAATCGATTGCATCCCAAGGTGTTCCTTTGGCTGAATCGGCCTTATTTGCTGAAATATGGATTGGGAATAACTGGCGGCGTATGTGGTAAGATAGAGACCTCATCTTTTCCTCTGGCCACATCCAAGGAGTGCCCAAATCACCCCACTGATTTCTAAATTCATCAAGTGCTTGAAGCACCAAAGGTAATGATGCTCCTAAGCCAGTGAATCTCTCATGCAGGAATGTGCTGAGCCCTTTCTCGCCCTCTGCTTGTACTCTGCGCGAACCACGTGACCAACCATCGTCAAGAATTCCGTAAATCCATGAGTCTAATTCTTCGGTTAGAAATGAAGTCTCTTCTTTCAATGCTGATTCAACATCGCTAACTGCAGCGATCGGATTACCTTCAATGTCGGTTAGTCCAGCTGCATCTACAACCTGAATTAAGGCATCACAATTAGCCAAATCAGAAAGGAAGGTGTTTCCTCTTCCCCTTCCTTCAGCAGCACCTGGAACTAGTCCCGCTACGTCGACTAAGAATGTAGGAACAAGGCGCACATGGCCAATGCAAGAACCTGTTCTTGGCTCACAAATACTTCCCTGCCTATCATCATCCTCAGCGGCTGGCTCAAGGCGACCATCTGCCTCTAACTTTGCTCGTAATTCCTTACATGGGCAAGGCAGAGGTGCGGCGATAAATGCGACACCTACGTTTGCTTCTATGGTACAGAACGGATAATTTGCGATGTCAACCTTTGCCAATGTAGCTGCGCTGAAAAAGGTCGATTTGCCTACGTTTGGCTTACCTACCAAGCCAATTCGCATTGCATCACGCCTTGGTTATTCTCTCAATCAAGTCAGCCTTGGTTCCCGATGTGTCTAGACCCATTGAATCCGCCATATCTACCAATTCTGCCTTCTTCATCCCCTTCAGGTTTGGCTTGTTTGAACCTTCATCGACCCATACGCCACCTTCTAGTAATGTCCTAGATTGTGCAGCCCACTGGTCACGCTTAACACGTCCAGGGAAGAACTCGATTGCCTCGTTAACTGTATCCTCAAGTTCGCTAGTCATCTTTGAAATCTGCTCATAGGTGTAAATTCCTAATGCATTCAACTTCTCTTCAATAAACGGACCTACTCCCTTGATTGCTTGAAGGTCATCCTTATCAGAAGCCGCTGCAGTACCTAGAACATCAAAGTCAATCTTTGAAGCATTTGCTCTGACTCTCTCTAATTCCTCTTTCTTCTTGATTTCTGCTTTAGAAGGAGCTTCTGTTGCCTCTTCTTCCGCTTCTTCAGTCGCTTCTTCTTCGACTTCCTCAGCAGCTTCTTCTTCAACTGCTTCCTCTTCAACAGGTTCTTCCTCAGTAGTTTCTTCTTCGTATGGTACGAATTCGATGCCTAGAGTGTTACGAATGTTTAGTAGAGCGATGTCTAACTCTGGTAGGTTAATTCTGCCATCAGAGTTGATGTCCATAACCTTGACCAATTCCTCGATGTCCCATGGTGGCAAGTCTGCGATGTCTGCTACACGTAGTGCATTAGCGAACTCGAACATGTCAATTTCACCGGAGTTGTCAACATCTGCCCACGAGAAGAACTGTGCAGTTGTTGTGCCTCTTCCGCACAACCACTCTGTTAATCTGACTAGGTCTTCGTCGAAAGAAACTGGGAATTCCTCGACTTCGTCGTTGTGAAGATCTGCGGACACTTCGATAACTGTGGAACCGCTTGAGCCCTCTTCCTCGGATTCACCGATAATCAGTGCCGTGTCGATTCCAACTCCGCGACCGAACAATGCTCTGATTGTTGTTGTACCCTCAACCAAGTTGTATGCAGAAATGTCGCTTGTGGTTGATGCTCCAGAAGCCTGTACGTTTCCAAACAGTAGTGTCTTTACAACGCTGTTTCCTGCTAGAATGAAACCAATGACTACGCCGTAGAATGCAAATGCTCCAGTTAGAGCGAACCCGGAAAGGGTGGACAAGTCCTCTACCTCAGCATCGATGAGTGACTTCTCAGTCCAATCGCTCATCAAGAATAGAATTGTAGAAAGTAATCCTCCAGCGATTACCATCCAAGTTGCTGCACCAGCTGAACCTGTCAGTGATTTTCCGGAAGCCAGTGGGTATGAGTGGAACAGTGCTGATAGTGCAAATAGTCCTCCAATCACGTATAGGAAGGAGGAGTTGACTGTGTCTGCAACACCTGCAAGGCTACCGTCTCCGACCATGACATTCAATCCGGTGAAGTAACCTAAGAGTGCATATATTGGAAGCAAAATTGCTGCTCCTGCTGCTGCAGTTGCACCTGGGCTGTCAACTACTGCGCTTGCATTACCTCTAATGGTTGCAAGCATGTTTGCGGATGCTGCCATAATTGGCATCAATCCAACAGTCACTAGAATCGCACCTATCGACTGTGTGAAGTTGTCTGCGTGTGTGGATTCTGCGAGGAAGAAAGGCGGGATTGTTACGAATAGAAGAAGCATGGAAGCCTTTGTCATGCTTCCTGACCAAATCGGTTGTCCGGTAACATGGGATAGAACGTGGTACCCGACACCGAACATCAGTGCCAATGGCACCCATCCGGAAGCCATTACACCTGCAACCCAAACCGTTCCTGTCCAGTCGAGTGACTCGCCAAGTGCATTTGCAAATCTGCTGAAAATTAGAACAAATAGTGCTAGAACCAAGAACCAAGATGGTACAGAAATTGGGGAATTACCTCTGCTTCCAAGGGTAATCAGTGAGTTGACTAGAAGGCTTAGAACAAGAAGTCCTGAAACCAATCCGTACAGTGCTGCTTCACTTGTTCCGTAAACAATCCAATCCCAGTGGTTTAGAACGGATAAAACAAGTCCAACTAGAACTTGAGCTGTCCATGCCATTGCGATCATCGAAGCATTTGCCTCACTCGCTAACTTTGCACCTGTTGTGCGAGTGTGTGCTACTAGTGCGCCTCCGACTAGAATAGCAAATATGGCAGTAGACATTGCTACTTCATTGAAGTAAGCGAGCGCACTTCCATCATCATATCCCCATCCGACGTTGGATAGTGAATCAAGTGCGGTTGGATCGTAGTTGTGCCATGCAGCTAAGAAACCGCCTACACCAGCTAGGATTAACCAGAATACACCGGTTTGCATCCAAGTCTTAGCACCGCTACCTTCCCTTTCCTGGAATAAGTCGGCTGCGGGACCTGCTGCTTTGGTCAACAAAAACATACCAAATTGGCGCAATGGTACACTCATTCCGCCGAATCCCTTCTGAATGTAATAAGTGAACAGAAGGATTGTTGTTAGTAAGATTGCAGATGTTGTGAATGCTTCTGACATTTGTATCCCACCTTCAGTCCGAAAGGACGCCTCCAACTAGATTCGCGATAATCATTCCACAACCGACGAGAATTCCGATGAGGTAGTACCAGATTCCTGAGCCACCTAGGTTGTCCATGAATGGAATTATGTCGCCAATTACTGGAACTGTATCCCAACCGAAAATGTTGCTGAATAAGGCGATAAGGCCGACAAGACCAACGCTCATCAAGACAAGAATTACACGAGATGCAGAGGGTTCTGCGACTCCTTCAGATACATCGGGCAGTATGGTGTTATTGGTCATCTCATCACCTTGACCCCGTAGGGGTCATTTACGCCACCTATGATACGGTCATAAACATTCAGTAACAAATGTCATGGTGAGCGGAGATGCAATAGCGCATCGCCTCTGCGATTTTTACCCGAACCAAGTGGAATCGGCATCTTCTGGTCCAATTCCACCTCAGTCTTCCATACATCTTGGCAATCACATGACAGGCCATCCAAATCGTGAATATCCCCGCTAACAGAGTATCTCTCAATCGCTGCTACAACCTCATCATCGCATGAACCACAGTTGTGAGCGCCACGGACTTTCCCTCCAGCGGTTGGATGGATGATTAATCGACTGACTTGGTCATCTGAACCGTTTCCTGAATTGGTCGGATGAATGTCGTAATGAACGTCTTTGATCAGTTGAATAAGTGACCACAACCAGGGCGGACGGTATTCATTAGCACGGAACAGTCTGTCGATTACTGTACCCTTTTGGATATTCATTGGATTTACGCTTATTTCATCACTTTTTTCAGCGACGTCTCTAATCCATTTTGCACCATGAGCCAAAGCATCTCCTTCACTCATGAATGGAGGTTTAAACATCAGATAGGTCTTGATTCTAAGTCCGAATTTCTCTAAGTTTTCAACAGCTCTATCCCAACTTTTTGTGCTGAATCCTTTATTGACGTGAAATCTCAAAACTTCGTCATCATAGGCTTCGAGGCCGATTGCTACTGAGAATTTTGGATTGATCTTTGTAGCCCAAGCCAATTTTTCCTCACTGAGTTGTTCTGTTCTACTTTCGACCACCAATTCTTTGCCCATCTCATGACAGTCTCTCAGAACTCTCTCTTGGAAATCTAACGGAATTTCCCGATCCTCGAGAAGACTTCCCGAAGTGTAGACTTTCACCATGCCCATCGTTTCGAAATCATCGAACTTTGCCAACGATTTCTCCCACTGAGAATGTAGATCTTCGCTTGTTACATCATCGCGGGTGTCATTGAAGTAACCACAGAATGTACAACCACTCGACCACCACCAATGGCAACCTTTGGTTCTCAAAATGACTGTTAGAGCAGTGGTGGGCGTGCCGTCTGCAAGCGTTTCTGGAGTATAGTAAACCGTAGCAGGGTCTCTTGCATCCCAAGAGTGCTTTCTTTCCTGAGCCCATGGTGTATTTGCTGGTGCTTTGACTAAATCGTGGATTCTAGCTGGCTTCTTATCAGCATCTCCTACCATAGTCAACTTGCCATTTCCCAATCTCTCACCTCCAGTTTACTGAAATCACTCAAAGGAATTTGAGAAGAATTCAATCAGTTTTTCTTCGTATTCAGTTGTGTCTGTGAGCATAAGAGAAACGTGTTCATCAGACTTTAGTTCATCACCGAAATCATAGCGAATTCTAGAATCTTCAATCCAGCAACCAACGTTTTCTCCAGAGTTTGCACCCTCTGCCTTTGCCAAGTCACACATAGCTTGACCGTGATGAGTGCGTACTCTGATGTCGCTTTCTCCATGAACGACGTACATGTGCCTATCACCGATTGTTTCAGCAGCCTCAAGCGGTGAGAATCTAGTCAAGTCCTCTCCCGTGACAATCTTTCCAGCGAAGACACCAGCTCCACCCAAGAATGTAGGAAGCCCCTGGAATTCTAATTCCTCTTCTATGATTTTGCCCATGTCTGAAAATCCTGAATCAAGCCAAACCGCCTCGATTCTATCGTCCTGTGCGAAAGTAATCGCTGCTGTACCTGCACCCATAGAATTGCCAAATAATCCAATTCTACCTTCAGTTGCATTTTGTTCATCGATTAACCAATCGTGGATTGCAACCACGTCTCGCCACTCCTTCTGGCCAGCGGAAACTCTGTCGTCTTCAATTGAAGACTCGCCGTGGTCTCTCAAGTCAAAGACGACCACGTTGAATCCGGAATTAGCAAGCATGCCTGCTGGCATCAAAATATTTCCACCAGATTTACAACCTCTAATTCCATGAACGAAAATAACCCATGGCATAGATTCGTTTTGATTATAGTACCACGCGGATAGCCAAAGATCTTCATCTGGGACTTCAACCGTTGCCGATGAGTATGAGGGCCAGAAATACTCGTCCATACCGTCCATTATTTCTGCACTGATATTTTCTTGATACACCGATTCGTTTAGTGGTGTTTCATCACGGAGGTGTGAAAACGAATCTGGAGTATTGTGGTCAAAATTGCCCCAGCAGTCTGTGTTTGTTTTTGCTACGATATCGTAGACGGCTTCACCTGCTTTGAAATATCCAAACGGAAGGATCAAAATTACGACTAAAAAAAGTGGCATTATCTCCCTACGCATTCACTCCAACCCCTTGTACAAAATTGTTGAACCTGCTTTTACAAACTCGCCTTTAGGATGATCCTTGTGGCCATCTTCAGCGCTGATTACGTTAGGTGTGAACTTCGATGCAGGTACCCGAACATCGACTCTACTTCCTAGTCTAATCATTCCAAATCTTTCTCCACGTCTGAGTTCATCTCCTTCTCCTGTCCATGGAATAATTGTGCGAGCAAGTGCACCTGAAATTTGCATGACTTCAACAATCAAGCCATCTTCTCTCTCAAACAGAGTTCTGACCCTCTCATTGTATTCGCTTTCCTTGCGAAATGCTGGCAGGAAAGGACCTCGTTTGCGGCCTTTTCCAGTTCTGTGTTCCATTCTAGTAATCTTTCCAGCGATTGGTGAACGGTTTACGTGGACATCAAGAGGAGACATGAAGACCGCAATTCTCCAAACATCGGTATCTGATTCTTCACCTTCGGGAACTGCCTCAAATCTTTGTTCAGTAGAGAAGGAGAGTGGATTCTCACATGGCTCTGGGTGCCAAGTCCCTGTGTGCTCATCTTCCTCGGCGTTCGACATTTCTTCTTTGGACGGTCTTCTTCCAGTCGCCCTCTCTCTCTTTGCAAACATTACGTGCCCATCTGCAGGAGATACAATGACGCCCTCGTCTCTAGGAATTGGACGATCGGGATCTCTCCAGAAATTAGCAAAGAATGCTGCAAGCATTAACATCAGCACTCCAAAACCTGGTGCTAATCCATAAAGTGGGTCAACAAACCAACCAACCAGAATAAATCCAGTTCCCATAAGGGTGGGAGTGATTACTGGCAGAAAGCCGCCTCTGGCTAGGAAAGCCAACTAACTCACCTACTGAGAATCTTCTGAGTCGCCGGAATTTCTCCAAACGACTCCAGGCTCTTTGTCTTCGCTTTCTGTGGATTCTTCCGCAGGTGTCTCTTCGGCTGCTGCTTCCTCAGCAGGCGCTTCTTCTGCAGGTGCGTCCTTTGCAACAAAGTCTGCAGCTGCAGCACCTAACTCTGAACCCTTGAGATACTTGTTTCCATCCATGTCGTACGACTTAGCAAACTCGATGAATGCGTCTCTGTCGGTAATTCCGTTCTTCTGCATGACGCCAAGAAGGACTTGTTCTGACCAATTCCATTCCTCTTCTCCGGTTTCCTCTGTCGCTGCCTCTTCAGATGCTTCGGCAGTAGATCCAGATTCTGTAGATTCGATTTCTGATGCTTCTTCCATGGTCATTTCAGCAGCACGTGCTTCGACCATTTCCTCCATCCTTTCTGTGATTGCTCTACCCATGTGCTGAGATTGTCTCTCTGCTTCAGCAGCCGCTTCAATCATCTCATAGCGGCGCTTGATAGCCTTGTTGAGGTCCTCGAATAATGACATGTGAGCCATGTACCATTCGTCTCTGGTGTTTAGTTCAACAACCGCTAGACGCAGATCATTATCCAATTCTTCAGCGATGGAGAATACCTTTCCAAGACGGTCCTTTTCACGAGTGAATTTCTCTTCCATCTTCTGCAGTTCTGGCTCCAAGTGTTCAACTTGCTTGCTGGACTTGCTTGCCTTCATTTCTAGGTCTCTGATTCTAGCGTCTTTTTCGGTCAATAGAGCTTCTAGGCTCTCTTTTTCGATTTCACGCTCTACGATTTCTTTCTCAAGAACTTCGACTTCAGCCTTGGTATCTCTCAACTCGGCTTCTTGCTGTTCGTATGCAGCATACAACTTGAGTAAACGGTCTGTTTCTTCCTCAAGTTTCTCTGTGAGTTCTTTGATTTGAGTTTCTGGAGTGATGGTTCCTGCATCGGACATTTCTCTCACCTAAGGCTACGCCTTATTCTATACCCACATTGGTCCTACATATCAAGCCGACGCTTGATAGTGGCCCCATCTCACGTTCTATCTATCATTGAATTGCATCGGTAGCCGCGACTAATTCCCTTGCAATGCTAACCTCTCCCATAGAGTGGCCTGCGTCCCCAACCATTACCAGATTGCTATCGGGAATGGCCTTGTGCAATTCCCACGCACTTCGAGGAGGACAAACCATGTCATAGCGCCCCTGTACAATCGTTGTTGGAATGTGCTGAATCTTTGCTGCATGATTGAGAATATATGCTTCTTCAACAAATATCGCGTTGATGAAATAATGACATTCGATTCTCGCAAATGCTACTGCGAAGTCCAAATCTTCCGCTTTGTCTAGATACTCAGGGTCAGGGAACAACCTGCTTGTAGCCATTTCCCAACGGGTCCATTCCCTTGCAGCACCTCTTCTAACCTCGGCATCATCGCTGGTTAGCCTCGCATAATACGCTTTGATTAAATCGCCTTGTTCTTCGTGCGGAATGTGGTCGCGATATGGTTCAAAAGCATCTGGAAATACATGACTTGCTCCATCTTGGTAAAACCAGTGCAACTCACTTTTTCGACACATAAAAATCCCTCTTAGTGTCAAACTAAGAACTCGTGAAGGGTGATTTTGGGCGTAAATTAAGGATAAAGTTGAGCCCCAAGAACCTCCAAAAACGTGCCACTTTTCTATTCCAAAATGTTCTCTCAGCTTCTCTAAATCTGAGACTGAAGCATGTGTGTTGTTGTCCTCCAACTCTGCATAAGGTGTGGATTGTCCACATCCACGCTGGTCAAATTGGATTATATCGAACTTTGACGGGTCGAAATATCTACGGTATGATGGCTGACTTCCTCCACCAGGTCCGCCATGAATAACGATAACTGGAATTCCATCCGGATTACCGCTGCGTTCCCATGCAATAGTGTGAAGATTTGAGACCTCAAGGAATCCAGTACTGTATGCCTCAATTTTGGGATAGAGAACTTCGTCAATTGTTTGCGTAGTGATTTGCATATATTGCGCACAAATACTCAGAACATGTTCCTTTCGATGAATCCGTACGATTTATTGACGGCCTTCAACTCGCAAAATCCATGGAGAAAAAAGCAGCGGTCGACGTCTTCTCTCAATGGGCGCTAATTGGCAAGGATGAGGGCATGGAGAGAGGACATGCTGCTTCGGTCCAAGCGATGTTAGGGTTGGCGATTCCAAAATTGAATGACGATTTTTCAGCCATAGACCTAGGTTGTGGCAATGGCTGGGTAACCCGAATGCTAAGTGAACTTGGGGCAGGCCATAGCGAAGGTGTCGACGGCTCAAATGAAATGATCAACAAAGCGACATCAAAGGATTCGAATCACAAATACTCCCAAGGACTACTTCCTGATTGGAGCCCAGGCAGAAGGTTTGACCTAGTACATACTATGGAATTCTTGTATTATCTGGATGACCCTGCTGGTATGATATCGATTATTCACGACGAGTGGCTAGAAGAAAACGGCATACTAGTCGCAGGCGTGGATCATTATTTGGAACATGAAGAATCGCTAGCTTGGCCGGAACATGTTGGAGTCCACATGACAACATTATCTATCGATGATTGGAAAACTGCAATGGTAAATGCTGGATTCAAAGATGTTGAAATTCATCAGGTTGCTGGAAAAGAGAATTTCCCCGGAACCCTAGTCATGATGGGCCGAGCATCTCACCAATAGGGCCGCATAACTTGATTGTACCAGTGTAGAACGGGCACTTTTCACACGTGGATTTGTGTTCAATAGGAAGCCTCTGTGGTGCTTCTTTCCCTTCATCTGCAACCGACACTTCTCCCGACCATTGGATTAGGGAGTCCAAATCTCGCTTTGCTAATTCGAATTCTTCGTCACGCATCCTAATCATTCTGCCAGACGCTGAAACTTGTATCGCAGGTGGCAAAATCTTCCTTCTCTGTTCCATTGGTTTTGCCATCTCTCCAACCTCTAGCGCAATGCTGTAAAGTGTCAGTTGTAATCTGTGCTCTTGTAGAATTTTTTCCTCTGCTTCGGTAGCAGGATGTGGGGAATTTTCATCCAAGGAAATTTGCAAATCATTTCCTTCTAGTGGGTTTGAAGGATTAAACCCGTACAGGCACTGCTTTGTCTTAGCATCCACGACTTGAAGCCATCCTTGGCCATCATCATCCCTCAGTGCTAACACTAAATCTGCCCTACCATTGAAAATGGATTTTATTGCTTCAATTTCTGATGTAACAAACTCTCCACGAGGACTCCAAGAAGTTCTTTGCAGGCCCTTTGGTTTGTGTTCAAGAGATAGGTAAAACGGTAACTCTGTTCTCAACCCTTCCACTACAAATCCGTCATATTTCCCACCAGTTACTAGTCTTCCAAGCGAACCGTTTCTTGCTAACTTTCCTAAGTGCAATAGCCGTAATTTTGTTCTTTCATGAACATCTTCCTCAGAAATAGTAGATTGAGCCATTACTTCTTCTATCGTCTTGGAATCTGTCAAATTATCATTTTGTGACTCTGTCCACTTAGCATCTAGGTCTGTAGTTGTGGAACCAGGATTGGCTAAACCGATCTCCAGTAGCCTGTGGAATAGGGAACCAAATTCTGCTGCACTTGGCCATCTTCCTGCATCGAATTCATCGGCAATTAAGTCGAGCCGTTCTGCGCTCCAATTCATTTTGTTAGTCAACCAATGACGCCTTCTACAGGACCAAGCGGCATCTAATCCATGTGATGTCATCGGAACAGAGCAAGTGATTTTTCGCACTACTCTAGAGTCTTCTATCCCGGCTGGGTTCTTTGCCAACTCTAGCCTTTCCTTCCAAGATTCCACCAAAGCAGTATTCTCGCTTTGCTCAAAACAATCGGGATGATGGAATATGGAAATTCCCTCAACGCAAGCATCCCCAAGATAGGATTGCCCAATTAATTCACCTGGATTTAGTGCAATTGTATTTCCTTCTTGTTCGAGACCACCTTGCGACCAAACACATCCCTCATTTCCTGAACTGATGCTGGCGTATGCTAGACCATCGAGGAACATGTAACCCATGTTTTGACGACCTTTTCCTCGTTTGAAGCTGATTCTTTCATTTTCATCAACCACAGCACCCTCACTTGGAGTGCCTGCGATAATCAAGCGGTCTCTAGCTCTAGTTAAAGCGACATAGAATTGCCTTCTTCTCTCCGCTCTCTGTTGCCCATCGTCGAATAAATGGGCTACAGTCCATAGACCGCTTTTTGGCTTACTAATGCCACGCCACGGATGTATTCTACCTGCAATAATGTCAGGTGTTACAAGGACATTATTCGACGATGAGAATGATGAATCTCTTGTTCCAGTAGCAAATATGTCATAGGCTACAACTACTGGTGCTTCAAGACCCTTTGAGCCGTGAATAGTCATGATTTGAACTGCTCCTCCAGTACCAGATGAACTACTCTTTGGACCATCTTTTTCCAAGTTACTCAGTTCTCTAAGTTGATTGAAAATCAATGCTGCATCCCCGCCGCAACTTTCTGAAATTCTATCATACATGGAAATCCAATTTTCAATATCCTGTCTATCTCCCTCTCTGGGGAATGCGTACAACAAATCAGAATGATCTATCGCCACCTCTATCGCTTTCCTTACCTTACCATTCTCGACGAAATAATTCAACCTCTCAAAAAGGGATTTTACTTCATCAGTTGGCGCATGTTTTGCTAGATTGCTGAGATGATTTCCATCATTTGTTTGGAAATATGTAATGACATCTGAATCGTTCATTCCTACGATTGCTGAACGGGTTACTGCTAATGCGGCAGTCTTGTTAAATGGGGAAGTCAATAGCCAAAGAAGTGACATCAATGTTTGAATCGCTGGTCTAAACATCAACATACCTTGCTTGCCTGCAATTGCTGGAACGCCGTGTTCATCCAGAGCTTTGACCAGAAGAGGAACCCTTGCATGGGATGCCACTAGAATCATGATGTCTTCCGGGCGGTAGATTTTGTCCTCGCTTACATCGATCCATGATTTTTCATTCGAATTGTATATTCGTGCTGGTTTACCGCCAACGAGAGCTGCAATTCTCTTTGCTAGTAAGTTCGCAGTGAGTTCTCTATCATCGGAACCATCAAACTGGAATGGGTCGATACCTTTGCCCATCTCGAGTGGTCTAGGGCCTACTCCAGTTCTTGCAGGAAGTACCCACTCCAATTTTGCAACCCGTTCAGAATCTCTAGCGGGGTCCAAATCTTGAGATTCAGCGTGCCATGGACCTGGCAGTAAGTGATGTCTTTCTGAAAATGTATCTTTGAAAATAACGTTCATTGTGTTCATCAATTTAGGCAAAGTCCTGTGATTGGTCGACATTTCAATGTGACCTTCTCTACGTCGGGTTAAAGATTCAGGAGATACATCCTCTCCATCATCGCCTTCTAAGAATGGTATCCATTCCCTTATTTCTTTGCCTTTATTCTTGATTTCATTTCCTTTGTTGAATGACATCGACTTTACCACTCTTGGGTCTTTTGCAAAGTCTGGTCTTCTCAACGAATCGGTGCGATTCTCCATCGCTAACTCTTCTCTATTCATTTCCCGAATTGCAGTAACTGCCCTACGCATCACAGTGACTTCTGCTTGCCTAAATCGATAGATTGACTGCTTCATATCGCCGACAATACAGATTGTAGGGTCCCATTCAGAGGCTGGTGGCGCAGGTTCACTCTCCTCTAATCTCCTTCTTCCCCATAGTCTTGCTAAAAGTCTGAAGTGCTGAGGGTTTGTATCTTGGTATTCGTCTATGATAAATGCTCGATATTGTCTTCTCAAATCTCTGAGAATTCCTATTCTTCGCATCAAATCTTTGTGAACATCTTCGTTACCTTGACTTGCACTTATCGCACGGAATAAATGCCCGTCTTGCCATGGTTTTTCCCCTAAAGAATCCAAAGCATCAATCACAGATTTTGGATACCATCCTCTGCAGACAGATGGACATCGTGTCAGGAGTAAGTCCTCTGCCAATCGATGCATGTCATCGTGGTCTCTAACTCCTTCCTGCGATTTCAATCTAGACAAAATCTCCCCTACCCCTGCGTTAACAATAAACAAATCACGAACGACTTGAAGTTCTAATTCAGTGGTTAATCTCATTTCTAGTGAAGGCGGAGTTTGAGGTAAATCAATTCCCAATCTAGGAGGATATGCTGTTTGGCCGGGTACCGGTTCAGGGTCAGAAATCTTAGGATTCAATAAGTGAGATGATTGGCCTAGAATCCTAATCAGTAAACCTACTGGAGTATGGAGCATGTTTCTAATCGAATCTGCACAAGATTCTGCATTCGCTGATATCATGTCTTTAACCGCATTTTGAAGAGGACAATTGCCTTTTGTCATGATGCCTGCAGGCCATCCGTTACCTTTCGGCGGCCTTGCTCTGTAAAGCGATTTACAATTGATATCTTTCAGATTGGAAGCCGTTGTAATAGCGTGAGATACCAACCAAATCCACTGTAATTTCTCAATTTTTCCTTCGGGTTCTATAGTGCTCAAGAACTGAACATAACGGAACCGAGTCATTCCCACTGGTTCATCAGCTCCGGTTACAAACGCAGCACTAGAATCGAGCCAAGCATCCACCCAACTCAAGACATGGCCTCTGAATGATTGATACCAATCGTCGATGAAATCTGCCACAGGTTGCAAAAATAATTGATCTAAGGATTCGGCCTGAAGACTACCATCAGCCCTTAGTTGTAGTTTCCTCGATGCTTCTTCAACGAACAGGGAACGCTTCAGCATACCTTTGACGACCTTTGCAGATGAATCCTGGCCACCGAGTAATACCGACAGTCTATCTCTTGATTCAAGGAAGGCTTCAATGTCACCAGACATTCCTACCTCTTTGCCTTCTAATCCTCTCTGCAGTCTCCATGCTGTCCTAATTGCTTCATCCCTAAGGAATACCGCACCATCTTCCTCTAACTGCTCACTGGTGGGGTCCTCGCAAACCAATCCCATCCATGGAGATACTATCGAAGACAGGAACGAGTCTATCGTTGAAATCGGAGCGTCATCAACCAGCGATAGAAGCATGGCTACATCGCCTTGTTTTGTCAACCTGTTTTCCGTTTCTGAATTTAAATTTGCAATCAATCTTCTGATGCGGCCCTTCAATTCTGCTGCTGCTTTTTTCGTGAACGTGATAGCAACAGTTTCTGTAGGCAACAGTCCTTGCCAATCCTCTAGGTCTGTTCTTTCCTTGGATGGTACTCTAATTGCCCCCATTCCCTTCAGTGGGATTCTTGGTGCTGAAGGTAAAATCCGAGTCGCTCTCTGTTCGGCTGACAGAAGGTGCTGGAGGTATCTACTTGCCATGACGGTGGTCTTTCCAGTACCTGCTCCTGCGTCAATGGCAATATGCCGATTGATATCCAAACCAAGACTCTGTGAGACATTGAATTCAACCATCACCAACCACCTCTTTGGGCGCTTGGACAGGCGTCACTAATTGGACAATATTTGCACATTCGTGACGGTTCAGGATGGATATTGCCGGACTTTGCACCATTGATTACACGGATTGCTGTAGTGATTCTTTCTCTCATCCAAGCTCTAAACGGGTTTGATTTCTCATCCTTTGAGTCACCTGGCATTCTGTAGTGACCATGAGTGTCTCCACCTACAATTCCAACATTCAATTGGGTGCACAAATCGAAGAATTCTGGATCGATTTCAACATAATGCTGAGTTTGGTTACCAACCTGAGTTGCACCTACGCCAATCACTCTATCTCCGGGATTTGCAACCTCCCATGCTCTTGCGTATAGGGCCAATTGCAGTTCATTGAAAATTCCCTTCAAATGCCTTTCATTGTCTCCATTGTCTTTTGTGCCGTCGATTGATTTGATATCTCTCAGAATAATCAATCGCTTAGATTTTGGAGGATTTTCTAAGTCAAAATCTAATGGCACAATTTCCTGAGTTTCTGATTCGTCAGTGCTGATGTTGACCAATTGGTCAACCCTATCAATACGCCCACGAAGAAGGAATGATTCTTCAGATGATTCTGGCAATTCTATTCTTACATGCTTTCCATCCTCACCTGAAAGTTCCCACTCTGTTGCGATTGGTGCTACGTTGGTTAGAGCAAAATCACTCTCTATCATTCGACCAATTCTTCCACCTATTGGAATCGGCGAGGCATGTTCTAGCCACTCCTTCCATTGAATTGGACTGACTCCAATCAAATCTCTACAACGATGCGCAGAAATTCCGTCTTCTCTTCTCATCCAAGTTGCATTTTCCGCTAGAGTTTCTAAAGCGATTTGCCAAGCATTTTCCACACTGCCTAAACTGCCTGCGAAAAGAGGAGAAGGGATAGAGGATGCACCATTCTCATCTAGTCCATGGGCTCGAAGAATTGCTTCTTCAACGACGTGGACAATGTTTCCTCGAGTTGATGCTGCCAAATCTTCCTCCATTTGGTCACTATCACCAAGATACATGTGTTTCTCAAACCAAGCTCTGCGAGGGCATTCAAGCCAAGATTGGAGTCTTCCCTGTGACCAAACCTTGGGCAACTTGAGTTTTATTGTACTTCGTCCAGTGATTTCATCTAACTCTTTCAGGGTAGTAGATGGAGGTTGAATTGGTCTAGGGTCGATTGGAATTCCAAGGCCTTTTTTCGCCATTATTCCTAGGTGAGGCCACACTTCTGATTCCCTAGCATTAGCAGGCTTTGTTTTAGTTGGGAGTAACTTCATGTCAGAGGATAATATTCTCTGAGATGCACTAGCGAAAGGATGAATTTGCCCGATTCCTAAATCGTCACCAGTTCTTCTTCTAGATAATTGATCACTCAGCACCTCGGTTTCGGCAGCAACTATGAGTCCGTTTGGATTTAGGGGCGGGAGTTTTGGGTTGCGAGATTCTATTGATGCTAAGCCTGCTCGTTGCATTTCGTCACGGCCTAAGAAACCACTTCTGTGAGTTCTAACTACGGATTTTTCGATTTCCATAGATGCTACCCTGTAAACTAATTTTGATTGGTCGCGAACAATCTTCCATTCCCAGGACCTATCCGCTGTCTCGGGATTCCAGATACTTGAGTCTAGATAACTAGGTGCTTCATTTAGGCTTCTGAGGCCGTCACCTCTAGACACTTCATTGAACCATTCATCCAATGGACCTGTCAATTCAATACCCTCTTCAATGCTGGAATCAATGATCAGGATTTTTTGTGAACAATTTAGATAATGTCTGAGTTGGTGCCTCGCTACTCTTAGTGGTTCATCAGGCCTATGCAGGCCTATTTTCATTCTAGTTCCTTCATCCAACCAAGGAACCTGCGGAGTCTTCATCGACCAAGACTCTGCATCGATATCGCAGAGAATTAGATACTCCGATTGAATCCCATATGCTTGGGAAGGGGAGAGAATTTTGATTCCGTTATCGCTAGAAGTGTTGCCTTTTATGTTATCATGCGAAGTAACTAAATCCAAAATTTCAATGAAATCTTCGGAGTTTAATCCAATATTTTCTTCTTTTAGCCTGTTGATTGAAGCAGTGAAATTCTGCAATCCGGGTAGAGTATTGGAAAACAATTCATCACGTGAAGCTAGGGTTGCCCAGTCTATCTGGCTCAAACAAGAATTGAGCCAACCTAGCACGTCTTTTGGTTGGTTTGGTAGAGGGAGTTGTTCCCCTGTTGAACAGCCAATTAACTCTCTAGTCACGTCATTTTTATCATAACCTGACAATGTTGGGTAGAGCCAATTTGAGATGCAGGATATCCACCACTGGCATTCCTCTAGTTTCTGTTCTCTTTGCTTTGTGTTTACTCCAGCCCTTGGCTTTGCAGTATTCAATGTGGATTGCCATCTTCTCAACGCACCTCTTCCACCAAGTAGATGGAAGCCTCTGGCTATTTCTGAAAGTATCTCAGGATGCAATCTTGGTTTCCAATCTTGATGGACCGGGTGCTGCAAATCTAGTATCTCCCAGACCATTGGTAATTCGATTTGATTCCACAACTGTGTTAGCTTGTTGAGAGACCATGCTTCTTCTCCTCTAGAGACATTGGCAATAGATATTATTCGTGCTACACCACTCGTATCTCTTACCTTCACCGATTCTTCTTTTGGATGGTAGCCTATTGAATGCAAATAAGGACTCAAGCGAGCATTCAGACTCTCTACATCTCCTGTTACAACAACAATATCTCCTTCGATTTGGCTCAGGATACTCGCCAAAGCCAAATGAGTCTGGCTATTGGATTCACACATCACGTGATTGATTACTCTGTTCCGTCTTTCAGAGATGGGCGATGACCAGCCCGGTGGAATGGTTGGCGCCCAAACCTCGTGAGACGGGACCCATTTTGGTAAAGCATCATTTCTCCTTACAGGAGAGATATCTTCGATATATTCACCATGGAAACCAAGCCTGTGTGAACCAGGGTTTACCAATTGATGAACGGGTTTTAATCTCGAAATTTCTTTGATGATTTCAATCTCAACCTCTGAAATATTGGAAGGGTGGTCTAACATTATGATGCCTTCAACATCAGATATTGTGAATGGCATTTTCTCCGTTTCCTTCAGTGCTTGCCAGACGGTTCTTTTCAGACGTAATGGATGAGTTGCTTGCAACTCTGACTCCATCGATTGGAGGACTTTGTCGCAGATTCTTGCTCCAGGGTCTTCCTCCCAATCCCACGGTCTCTTGAGTTTAGTCAACTCCTTGTAGAGCGATAGTAGTCTCCGGGTTCTTGAGCGAGACCACTTGTGTTTAGGATTAGAAAGAAGGCCAGAAAAAGTTTCTCCAGATGCTTCTTCACTCAAAGCTCGATGAGTTTTTTCAAACAAAATTCCATCTTCTGAAAGCAACACTGGTAGACGAAGGTCGACGTGTAGAATACCGATTAGCCGGTTAATAGTCACGTGATGGGATGGATCAATTGCTTTCCCTGCACCCAATTCATGTAACTTCTCAATGGATTGCTTTCTACATTGTTCAGAGGGATGGATAACCATCAATCGCTTTCCTTCAACTAAAGAAGATATCAACCAATCTGGCATAGCCTGACCTGCGGGAACTGCCTCCATCGACAGTTGGGTCTTCGCTACGATTGCCTCGGTCAACATATTCATGCCCGCCAACGGGCAAACTCTGTGACGGTGGTTCTTGAACCCACGCCTCAAACCTAGAACAAAATCATTCAAAATGAAGGGATTAGTGGGGGTTGTATGCGCGCCCGAGTCTTGCTAATCACATTGGCTCTGTTATTATCGCCAATGCCAAGTACTCAAGCAGGAAGTCCTCAAACTTTAGAGGATGTTGGGGCGGTATTCGGTGGTATGCATGTAGATGCAAATGCATCCGGTAACGCTACAAGCACGCTTTCTGATTTACCAGCAATTGTTGAAGATTATACTGCAACTTGGTGCACAAATTGCATATCTGTCGAAAAAGCTCTGAAAGAAATTGAGGCTGAAAACAACATGCAAACATATCACTTCCACAGGTTTATCGGAGAAAGTGAGGACCCTCTAGGCTCACAAGAGGGAGACGACAGGTGGATAGAAAGATACGACCAGAGGCTACCTCCAACCGCAGTTTTCAACGGAACCATTCGACAAATAGGTAGTGTACCTGACGGCGAATCTCTGCAAGATGATTACAATCAGAACCTAGCAAATTCACTAGATTTGGGAACCGGTTCATCATCCCTAGGCTGGGCCGTCTCCAATGGTTCAAACCCTGTTGTGACCTGGAATCTCGTATTAGATATGGCGAACTTCCCAGAGGGTAGTGAAATCGTATCATCACTCTGGATAGTAGAAAAACTCGCTTACTTCCCCGATGGTGGTAACGAGGAAGAATACTACAACAAGAGTGTGAGGGCTATCGTAGACCTAGGAAACGC
>CEUV01076253.1_pt1 | contig 19563 bp, 17 predicted proteins | sample 356401 | NCBI WGS metagenome assembly CEUV01 (sample SAMEA2622710, study PRJEB7988) | marine metagenome | isolation source: saline water (ENVO:00002010), including
GATGGTCTTTTTCTAGCTTTTCTAATTTTTCTCTGTTCATCTTTAGGAAGCTTAGACATTTCTTGACAATTTGTATTACAACAACCTTCATACTTTTCTTTACACTTTTCACATTGAATAAAAAGTAGATTACAGTCAACATAATTACAATTAGTGTAATCATCACAAGGCCCGCCACATTGATCACATGTTCCTATAACATCACTAGATATTTTTTCTCCCAGCCTATCATCAAAGACAAAATTTTTACCAATAAATTTATTTTCTAGATTATGCTCTTTAATTTGTTTAGCATAATCTATGATACCTCCATGAAGTTGATTTACATCTTTGAATCCATGATGTTTTAAATAAGAACTGGTTTTTTCACATCTGATTCCACCAGTGCAATAAAGTAAAATTTTTTCTTTTTTTTTGTCTTTTAATTTTTCTTTGATTAGTGGTAGTTCTTCTCTGAATGTATCAACATCTGGTTTTAATGCTCCTTTAAAGTGTCCAATTCTGCTTTCATAATGGTTTCGAACATCAACTACTGTCGCACCATTATTCATACACTCATTCCACTCTTTGGCAGATAAGTGTTTTCCAACATTTGTTACGTCATACTCATTATTGTTTAGGCCGTCTGCAACAATTTGTTTTTTTACTTTAATGGCTAATTTTAAAAATGATGTTTGATTTTCTTCAACAGCAATTTTAAATGGGATGTCTTCAAATCCTTTTATTGACTTAACTGATTTTACAAATTTCTCCCAGTTTGGTTTAGGGCAAGATAATTGTGCGTTGATACCTTCATGAGCAATATAAATTCTGCCCTTTACTTTTAATTCGTCCCATTTAATAAAAAGTGCTTTTCTCAAAGCGACAGGATCTTCAATTATAACATACTTATAAAAAGAGAGGGTTGTTCTTTCAAAATCTTCTTGAGCTAGTTGTTTTTCCAGATCTTTTCTCCCAAACTTATTATGTAAAATTTTATTTTTTTCACTCATCTTAAATCAAAGATAATTAATAGATTATATATTTGTTACAATATTAAAATTTATGTCATCACAAAAAAAATGTTTGGTTATTGGTTCAAATGGTCAAATAGGGACTGTCTTAACAAATCGATTGGGTGAAAAATATGGTTTTGAAAACGTAGTGGGAAGTGATTTAAGACCACCTGAAAATCAAACTAAATTTATTTTTGAGGAATGTAGCGTTTTAGACAAAAATCTTTTAGAAAAAATAATTAGTAAATATAATATTACAGATGTTTACTTACTAGCAGCATACTTATCTGCAAAAGGTGAGCAAAATATTGAAAAGGCATGGGATTTAAATATTAATGGATTACTTCATGTTTTAAATTTTGCAAAAGATAAAAAAATCCAAAAAATATTTTGGCCTAGCTCAATAGCAGTCTTTGGCCCCACAACTCCAAAAAATCATGTTGACCAGTATGCAATCACAGAGCCTACTACTATTTATGGTGTCAGTAAATTAGCGGGAGAAAGTCTATGTAATTATTTTTATAATAAATTTAAAATTGATGTGCGTAGTATTAGATATCCTGGTCTAATAGGTTGGGAATCTATGCCGGGCGGAGGAACAACTGATTATGCTGTTGACATATTTCATGAAGCAATTAAAAATGGAGAGTATACGTGCTTTTTATCTGAAGATAGAACGCTACCTATGATGTATATGGATGATGCTATAAAGGCAACCATTGGAATTATGGAGGCCTCATATGATAAAATAAAAATAAGAACATCATATAATTTATCTTCCTTGCATTTTAATCCTCAACAATTAGAAGAAGAAATAAAAAAACACTTTAAAGATTTTAAAATAATATACAAACCAGATGAAAGAGACGTGTTGGCCAAAGGATGGCCAGAGTCAATTAATGACGATTTCGCTAGAAAAGATTGGGGTTGGGAGCCAAATTTTAATTTATCGCAAATGGTTAATGATATTATCTTAAATTTGAGTAAAAGATATAAGAAATAAAAATCTAAATGCAAAATTTAAAAATACATAATACATTAAGTGGAAATAAGGAGATTTTTGAACCAATCAACCCACAGTCTGTTTTAATGTATGTATGTGGACCTACGGTATACGGTGAAGGACATTTAGGTCACGCTAGACCCGCAATAACATTTGATATATTATTTAGGTATTTAAAATTCTTAGGTTATAAGGTGCGCTATGTTAGAAATATAACAGATGTGGGTCATCTTTTAAATGATGCAGATGAGGGTGGTGATAAAATTGGAGAAAAGGCAAAAGCGTTAAAACTCGAACCCATGGAGGTGGCTCATTATTACACAAAAAAGTATCATGAGTCAATGCATAAATTAAATGTTGAGAACCCAAGTATTGAACCTTTAGCATCAGGGCATATCATTGAACAAATAGAAATGATCAAAAAAATTATTGATAATGGTTTTGGTTATGAAGTTGACGGATCTGTTTATTTTGATGTTGTAAAATATAATGAGACCAATAATTATGGAATTCTTTCGCGAAGGAAAATTGAGGATATGATGGAGAGCACAAGGGATTTAGAGGGGCAGTCTGATAAAAAAAATAAAGTCGATTTTGCTTTATGGAAAAAGGCTTCTCCAGAGCATATTATGAGATGGCCATCACCTTGGGGAGATGGCTTTCCGGGTTGGCATCTTGAATGTTCTGCAATGAGCTGTAAGTATTTGGGTGAAGAATTTGATATACATGGTGGAGGAATGGATTTAGTTTTCCCTCATCATGAAGCCGAAATAGCACAATGCTGTGCCGCGAACAATAACAAAGGTGCAAAATATTGGATGCATAATAATATGATTACAATTGGTGGGCAAAAGATGGGTAAGTCATTAGGGAATTTCATTACACTTAATGAATTTTTTAGCGGCTCACATAAAAAGTTGGATCAAGCCTACCATCCAATGGTAATAAGATTTTTTCTATTACAAGCTCATTATAGAAGCACTATTGATTTTTCAAATGATGCCTTAAAGGCAGCTGAAAAAGGATTAATTAGATTGTTTAATGCAATAAAAACTTTAAATGAAATTACACCAAAAGAAAATTCAACTATTGATATTTCTTTATATTCATCTAAATGTGATGAGGCAATGAATGATGATTTAAATACACCTATTGTTTTGTCTCATTTGTTTGATGCGGTCAAAGTAATTAATTCTAGTAAAGAGGGTAAACATGATTTATCAGTTGATGATATTGAGCGGTTAAAAGAATTATTTAATAAATATGTTATAACTGTTTTTGGATTATATAATAGTGAAGAAGAAAATAAATCATCTGACATAAATTCATTAATGTCTCTAGTTTTAGATATTAGAAATCAATCGAAAGAAAACAAAGATTGGGAAACAGCTGATAAAATTAGAGATGGTTTAAATAAATTAAATATTGAAATAAAAGATAATAAAGATGGCTCTTCCTGGAATTATAAGAAATAGTTTTCACATTTTAATATTATTGTTTTTATTCGCCTGTGAAAACAATAAAAAAAATCATACACCAGTTTTAAAAAAGGAAATAACAGAAAAGAAAGTAGATATACCTACTTTTAATGCGGACTCAGCATATTTTTTTGTAGAACAACAAGTTTTGTTTGGCCCTCGATCTCCAAATTCTAGAGCTCACCAAAAATGTGGAAATTATTTAGTATCAAAATTAGAAGAATACGGAGCAAAAATGTTTATACAAGAATCCGTTGAACAAAGATTCGATGGAGAAAAACTTAATATGAAAAATATAATTGGTTCTTTTTCACCAGAAAAAAATGAAAGAATATTTCTTTGCGCTCATTGGGACTCCAGATTTGTTGCAGATCATGATACAATAAGAACTAAGGAACCCATTGATGGTGCTAATGACGGTGCTAGCGGTGTTGGCGTTCTATTAGAAATTGCTAGACAGATTTCTATGAAAAAACCTGAGATAGGTGTTGATATTATTTTCTTTGATTTAGAAGATCAAGGTGAAGGAGGAACTGGCGATGTTTTAAGTTGGTGTATTGGCTCTCAGTATTGGTCTAAAAACCCTCATATCAAAAACTATAATGCTGAATATGGAGTTTTACTTGATATGGTAGGTGGGCCAGGAGCAATTTTCACCCAGGAAGGGTACTCTGTTGAATTTGCTAAAGACATTGTGGAAAAATATTGGAATCAAGCTATTGAGTCAGGTTATTCAGATTATTTTTCTTTTGAAATAACTCCCGGAATAATTGATGACCACTTACCAATAAATGAGATATTGCGAATTCCAACTATTGATATTATTGAATATGATTCTTCTACTAAAAGTCAATTCAATAAATTTTGGCATACCCATGGCGACGGCATGAATAATATTTCAACTGAAACCTTAAATGCTGTTGGTCAAACTGTAATGGATGTGGTTTATAATGAATAGTCTCATTTAAAGTCCCATGGTTTTTGTTTTAGAGGATTTAACCACGAATTTGTTTTATGACTCAAGCTAGAAATTTTTGTTAAGTCTATTTTAGGACTAAATAGAAGTTCAGATTTTCTACCCATAAATCCAATTTCACATTCTCCATGTATTATAAAATCAAAATTTTTATTATTGATAGATTCTTGAAATTTATCCTCAATTTTTTTAGCAAAAACAGGTATCATATTTGGGTAGTAAATTAAATTAGTTTTTTGACGATCAGTAAGAATTATATTTGCCTTATTTATATTTCCTAAATGGAATGTTGAAACAGTATCTCCATTTGAAGTTAAGACTGTAAAATTTATTAAGCCAGGCTGGGTAACAGGTTCTTTATACATATTTTTTAGTCTCCATGAAAATCTTTGCCCAATGCCATTGTAATCAACATAGCCCTTGAAAAAAAAATGTCTAAATGGAATTATAATTTGTAATGATAAGAATATAAGCAATAAGTATGTAAGATGAACATTTAAGTTTTGCCTACTTAGTATTCTTGCATTGTTTGTTAAAAGCCTCTCTTCAATCCAACTAGGTTCTATAAAAAGAATTAAAGTAGCAATCATTATGAATGGGAAAAATCCAATTTCACCACCCACTAAAAGAAAAATAATGAAATTTAAAACGTGAAAAAAAATAGAAAAAACTATACCATAGTTTCTTGTTTTTTTAAATAATAAAATAGGACCAATAAACAAATCAAAAAATAAACCTAAATATGAAAGTAAAGGAATTAAAAAAGAACTTTCTTTTAACCCAGCTTTAGACAAGATAAATGTCATAGGTTGAACATCATATAACCAGTATGGATTTAGTTTATTTATTCCAGCAATTATGTACACTGCAACAATCAAAAAAATTAGTGAGTATAAATGAAATTGAGGCACTCTAACTTTTTCAATTCTAGAAAAAGGGCTTTTTGAAAAAAGTAATAGAAAGCAAATTAAAGAAATTAAATAATAATGATTATTAAAATATCCTTGGCAAAGTACCCAAAGGTAAGTAAAGGATAAAAGGTAAATTACTAGTCCAATTTTATAAAATTTATTAATTATCATTAGTATTGGACTAATTACTAATAATCCATTTAAGCCATAAATCATGAGATTATCGCTAAGGGGTGTGACATTTTTAATAAATGGAAATAAAAAAGTAGGATCAATAATATTTTTCTGAATAAATCCAGTTATAACCCAATAAATACTTTGCAAAGAGAGAACTATCCCAAAAAGAATTCTAAAAATAGAAATAGTTATCCCCGATACTTCAATACTCAAATAAGAAATTAGTTTCTTCAAATTAATATTTAAAATAAATTTTACATCTAATGTATTGTTTTTTAATTAAATTTAATGATATACACTATGATAACCCAGGGAGAAAAAAAACTTTTTTTACTAGATTCATATGCTCTAATATATAGAGCTTACTTTGCATTTATTAAAAATCCGAGAATAAACTCTAAAGGATTAGATACATCAGCAGTCTATGGTTATTTGAATAGTTTATTAGAATTAATTAGAGAAGAAAAACCAACTCATATTGCTACAGTTTTTGATTTAAAAGGACCAACATTTAGACATGAAAAATATCCTGAATACAAAGCAAATAGAGATGCTATGCCTGAAGGAATTTCTGGAGCTATACCATATATTAAAATGTCTTTAGAGGCCCTGAATATTCCACAAGTGTCTTTAGAGGGTTATGAAGCCGATGATGTAATAGGAACTTTGAGTAAACATGCCGATAAAGAAGGGTTTAAAACATATATGGTTACACCAGATAAAGATTTTGGTCAATTAGTTACTGCTAACACCTTTATATATAAACCAGGTACTCGTTTTAGTGGCCCAAAAGTGATGGGTGTGGATGAGGTTTGTGAAAAATTTGGACTAAATAATATTAAACAATTTATTGATTTTCTAGGTATTATGGGCGATAAGTCTGATAATATTCCAGGCGTGTTTGGGGTAGGAGAAAAAACTGCACAAAAATTAATAACAGAGTATGGTTCAATTGAACAGGTTTACGAAGGAATTGATAATATTAAAGGAAAATTAAAAGAAAAATTAGAAACCTCTAAAGAAAATGCATTTTTGTCTAAAGACTTAGTTACAATCAATACAAATGCGCCAGTTAAATTTTCTTTTGATGATTTCAAAATTAAAGAACCCAATTTTCAACAAATTGAATTATTATTCAAAGAGTTAGAGTTCAATAATATTCTAAATAGAGTTAAAAAAATATTTAATTTTTCTAATGATGATGAACATCAAGTAAAAAGTAAAATAGGTTTACAAACAGATCTTTTTTCTCAATTAGAAGACGAAAATATTAAAGAAAGCGGCTTTAAAAAATATTTTAAAGATGTGATTAATATTGAATCAATTGAAGACTTAAATAGATTTAAAAAAGAGTTAAGTAATTATGAAAAAATATCTGTTCAAGGTTTTAAAAATAATTACGGAAAATTAGTTATTAGTATGTCTTTTGATGGAAAGTCTTTATATATATTAAATGAAAATAATGAAGAAATAGTAATAGAAGTTATTCAAGAATTTTTACAAGATTTATTTATTCAAAACATAGATATAGTATGTTTTGATATTAAAAAATTGTGGAATATTATAGGACTAAAATTCCAGTCAAATATTAATAAAAGTCTATTTGATATTATGTTGGCGGCTTATATTGTAAATGCAGATGAAAGAAATGAAAACAACACTTTGATTAAAAGAATTTTAAAAATTGATTTAGATTATAATTCAAAAAACTACGAAGAATTTGAGCAATTTAATTTCAATTTAACAGTACTAAATTTAAAATTGTATAATGAACTTTTAATAAGCTTAAAAGAGTCGGGGACGGTTGAATTATTTAGCGAAATTGAAACTCCTTTAATGTTTGTTTTATTCCAAATGGAACAGGCTGGATTTAATTTAGACAGAGAAACATTAGCAAATTTTTCCAATAAACTAAAATCAGAAATTGACAATATTAGGCAGGATATATTTAAGATAGCAGGAAAAGATTTTAATATTTCATCTCCAAAACAATTAGGTGACGTACTATTTGTTGATTTAAATTTAGATAAAAATGCTAAAAAAACTAAAACAGGACAATTTTCAACCTCAGAACAAAATTTACAAAGTTTAAGAAATAATCATCCTATTATTGATTTAGTTTTAAATTACAGGTCTTTGGAAAAATTATTCTCAACTTATGTTGAGGCATTACCTAGTTTAGTAAATGTTAACACAAACAAAATTCACACTACATTTAATCAAGCTGTTGCGGCCACGGGAAGGTTGAGTTCAAAGGAACCTAACTTGCAAAATATTCCTATACGAACTAAGTATGGTCAAGAAATTAGAAAAGCGTTTATTCCATCTAAAAATAATTTATTATTAGCAGCTGATTATTCGCAAATTGAATTAAGGTTAATTGCTGAATTTAGTTCAGAGCCAACCATGACTAAGGCATTTTTAGATGATAAAGATATACATTCCATAACTGCTTCAAAACTATTTAATGTTCCATTTGAAAGTGTAACTAGAGAAATGAGATCTAATGCTAAAACTGTCAATTTTGGAATTATTTATGGAGTTTCTGCTTTTGGCTTAAGTCAGCAAACTAATTTATCAAGAAAAGAATCGTCTGAATTAATTAATACGTATTTTTATCAGTATAAAAATCTAAAAACATATATGAATGAACAAGTAGCTTTTGCTAGAAATAATGGTTACGTTGAGACTATTTTAGGTCGAAGAAGGTACTTGAGGGATATAAATTCTAGAAATGCGTTATTAAGAAGTCATGCAGAAAGAAATGCAATTAATGCTCCTATTCAAGGATCAGCAGCAGATATAATTAAAAAAGCAATGATTAGTATTTATAATGATTTTATTTCTTTAAAATTAAAATCTAAAATGATTCTTCAGGTTCACGACGAATTAATTTTTGATGTAGATATTAGAGAGAAAGAAATTGTTGCAAAAATTGTAAAAACTAGAATGGAAAGTGCTTATGAAACTAAAATACCTTTGAAAGTTGAAGCTGGATTTGGAGAAAATTGGTTACAAGCTCATTAATTTTTTTTATTATAAATAGTATATAAGAGTAATAAAGCAGCAATACCCACAAATGTATTTTGACCCAATCTTCCAATTACCTTTGAGATATTACCAACAACATCCCAACCTAAAATAGGTTCTCCAATAATTAATTGAACTGTAATACCCAAACATAGAAAGCTAAAAGCCATGGGTGTAGCTTCTTGTATAATTTTATTAATATTTTTTATTATATTTTTCATAGTAATTAAAAGTGAACTTAAAAACCCGCTTATTTATAAGCGGGTTTTTTAAGAAATAATCAAAATTATTTTTTGATTAGTGATAGTACTACTATAAGAGTTACTAGTCCAGCAAATCCTCCGTTTGCAAAATCGGTAACAAATCCTTGGATATTACCAATTACGTCCATTCCAGCACCCATTGCTTCTCCTAATAATACTTGAGCTACTATTCCTAGCCCTAAAAGCGACATAAACAAACCAGCTAAGCCAGCTATAAAGTCGCCAAATGATTTAAATACTGAATTCATAGCATTCGTTTTTTTGGTTAAACATTTCAAATTTATATAGTCTTATGCTATTTTTCTAAAATATCTACATCAATAACTAAATTTTTGAATTATTTAAATTTATGTGTTTTTTTTTCTGGATAACATCAACTACCTCTGTTATTTAATTTTAATCAAAATATTATTAGCTGTATTTATTAACATCAAATAGTGAATTAAAAAAAACATATGTAATCAGCTGATAAACAGAGGATTATGTTTTAATTTTAATATAAAATAATTCAAAATAACGAAAACAGTGAAAAATCAAAATTTTATTGTTTTGATTATATATTTATGTATTAATTTCGACGAATTTCTTAATATCTTTTGAAGATCCAAATAGAACTAAAATATCATTTTCATCTATTATAGTTTCAGCATTGGGTATGCCGTAAATATTATGCATTATTTCATTTTCGTCATTAATTCTTCCTCTAAGAATTGTAATTAAGTTTAAACCAAAATCTTCCCTCAATTTAATTTCACCTAGTTTTTCACCATGAAGTTTTTTAGGGGATTTTATTTCAGCTATTAAAAAATTATCAGGTAATTCAAGGCTAAAAACGATATTAGGATTTAATAAACTATTTGTAATACCTTTTCCAATTTCATCTTCTGGAGACAATATCTCTTTTATACCCAATTTTTTTAATATTAGCCTTTCATTCTCACCCATAACTCTACCAACAATTCTTTTAATAGAAAGTTCCGTCAAAATGTTTACACATAATATCATTGATTTAAAATCTTCACCAATCGCAACAATTACAGCATCCATTTCTTCAATATTCTGATTCACTAATGCCTGTTTGTCAGTTGCATCTACAGAAACAGCATATGAAACAAATTCTTTTATTTGTTCAATTTTATTAATGTCTTTATCAATAGCAATTACTTCTGCCCCTTTTTTAGATAGAGCTTTGGCAATAGCCATACCAAATTGTCCAAGACCTATTATTGCAAACTTATTTTTCATATTGTCAATATTTTATTTTAATTTATTAAAAGATTTTGATAAATCATTTATAAGGTCTTCATGATTTTCTATACCAACACTTATTCTGATTAATGATTCAGTAATTTTATTTTTTGCTTTTAATTCATCTGAAAGACTTGCATGAGTCATTGAAAATGGATGAGAAATTAGAGATTCTACCCCTCCTAAAGATTCTGCTAGAGTAAAAACTTTAAGGTTTGATAAAAACTTTTTAGTATAAGAAAATGAATTTTTCTTTAATTTAAACGACACCATTCCACCGAAGTCCCTCATTTGCTTTTTTGCTATCTTGTGATTTGGATGGCTTTTTAATCCTGGCCAGTAAATTTCTTTTACAAGTTTTTGGGACATTAAATAATCAACAATTTTTTTTGCATTAAAGCAGTGCCTTTCCATTCTAATATGTAAAGTCTTAATACCTCTTAAAGTCAAAAAACAATCCATTGGTCCGGGAATTCCACCACAACTTTTTTGAATTAAATATAATTTATCCGAAAGATTTTTTTTATTAGTTACAAGAGCGCCAAGCACTAAGTCTGAGTGCCCGCCTAAATATTTAGTTGCAGAGTGAGTTACAATGTCAGCACCTAAGTCTAAGGGTGTTTGTAAATAAGGACTGGCAAATGTATTATCAACTACAGTTAATAATTTATTTTTCTTAGAAAAATCGGTTATTTTATTAATGTCAATTATATTCATCATTGGATTGGAAGGAGTCTCAATCCAAATCATCTTAGTATTTTTTGTAATTAGTTTTTCTAATTCATTTAGTGACTGTAAATCAGAAAATATAAACTTAAAGTTTTGTCTTGTGTAAATTTGGTTAAATAATCTAAATGTCCCCCCATAAATATCATTTGAACATATAATCTCATCTCCTGGCTTCAAAAGTCGAAGTATGCAATCAATTGCGGCCATTCCACTTGCAAATGCGTATCCATATTTTCCATTCTCTAAGCTACTTATATTTTTTTCAAGCGCTTTTCTAGTAGGATTTGAACTCCTTGAGTATTCATAACCCAAATTATTACCTGGACTTTTTTGAATATACGTTGATGTTTGATAGATTGGAGTTATTACAGCTCCCGAAGGCTTTAAATCAGACTGTAAGCCAGAGTGTATAATTTTGGTTCCAAATTTCATTATGATATAATTTAATTATTAATTGCTTTAATATCGAATTTATATCATAAATTACATTTATGCAAAAGATAAAACAAATGATTATTTAATGTTTCTAAATTAATTATAAATCAAAACTACACTTTTGTATATTGTAGTTTAATTTACTTATATGCTTTATTCAATGACAGGTTATGCGATAAAAACGCAACCAATTTTAGAAGATACATTTACAATTGAAGTTAAAACTTTAAACAGTAAATTTTTTGATTTTTCAATAAGGTGTCCAGAGGAAATTCAATCTTTTGAGGAAGAATTAAAAAAAATTTCTCAAAAAAAACTTCTTCGTGGAAAAGTCGATATAAGAGTTAGAAAAATAAGTACATTAAAAAAAGATGAAGAAATTGAATTAAAAAAAATTAACCAAAGAATAAAGTATTTAAAAAAAATTAGTCCCAAAAGCACAAAAGAAAAATTACTAGAATTATCATTATTAATACCAACTAGTACAAACAGGACAAAAATTAAAATTTCAAAAAAATATAAAATTCAATTTTTAAAATTTTTTAATAATACAATAGATGATTTGATATTATTTAGATCAAAAGAGGGAATAGCCTTACAAAAAGAGATAGTTAAATATCTTAATCAAATAAATTTACAATTATCAAAGATTGAAAAAATAGATAAAAATCGATTAAAAAATAAAAAGAAAAAAATTAAGGAAAAGTTAGGGGAGCTATTAAAAAAAGCGAATAAAGTTAGATTAGAGGAGGAGTTAATTTACTATATTGAGAAATTAGATATTTCCGAGGAAATAGTGAGATTGAATTATCATTTAAGTTTTTTTGTTGAGCTCTTAAAAGCAAAAAATGAAATTGGAAAAAAACTTAACTTTTTAGTTCAAGAAATGAATAGAGAAATAAATACTATTGGATCAAAATCCAATGATTTTAAATTACAAAAAAGTGTTGTTTTAATTAAAGAAAAAATAGAACAAATAAAAGAGCAAATACAAAATGTGCTTTAATAAAGGAAAAGTTATTATAATTTCAGCTCCTAGTGGTTCCGGGAAAACAACTATTACTAGATTTTTATTATCCCAAAATTTAAATTTACACTTTTCAGTCTCAGTGTGTAGTAGAGAAAAAAGATCTAATGAGGTTGACGGAGTCGATTATCATTTTATAGGTTTAAAAGAATTTAAAAAAAGATTAAAAAATAATGAATTATTAGAGTGGGAAGAAGTTTATAAGGATTCTTTTTATGGAACTTTACGTGAAGATGTAATATCAAAATTAGATTCTGGAAAAAACATAATATTTGATATAGATGTAAAGGGAGCATTGTCATTAAAACGATTTTTCAAACATCAATGTTTTACAATATATATTGATGTTCCAAAGCAAGTAATAGAGAGGCGTTTAAGAAATAGAAAAACAGAGTCTGAAAAAGATATAGTTAGCAGACTTTTAAAAGTAAAAAAAGAAAAAATGTTTATGCCACAATTTGATAATGTTGTTGTTAATATTGATTTAGATGAATCAAAGAAAGAGGTATTATTTAGTGTTAAAGAATTTTTGAAAAAATAATAATGAATATTGGTTTATTTTTTGGTTCATTTAACCCAGTTCATTTGGGGCATGTAAACGTTATTTCAAAAATTCTAAATGAAGAGATTTTCGATCAGTTGTGGATAATTTTATCGCCTAGAAGTCCTCACAAAACCCATGATTTAGCAAAAAAAAACCTAAGACTCAAAATGTTAGAGTTAGCTTTTAATAAATTTAAAAATGTACTTATCAGTGATGTTGAGTTTAAGCTTAGTGAACCAAATTTCACATTTAACACATTATCTTTCTTGACCTCTAAATTTCCAAGTTATAAATTTTCAATTATAATGGGTTCAGATAATTTACAAAATCTTCATACATGGAAAGATTATAAGAAAATAAATGAAAATTTCTTTATTTATGTATATCCTCGTGGAAAATTTGAAATCAAAAATAAATTAAAATATAAAAATGTTATTAATTTAACTCTTCCCAAATTAAATATTTCTGCAACTGAAATAAGAAAAAACATTTCAATAAATTTACAAGAAGCAAAAAAAAATCTCCCTTCAGAAGTCTATAGTTACATATTAAAAAATAGGCTATATTAACTTTGGCATGATAATTGTATATATTTATTCAGATAGTATTGGGGTGTGAAAGCAGAGCATGTACAATTAAATTAGGTGCTACTATATTTGTACGTGTTCTGCTTTCCTATTTAAATATTGGCAATTATTGATTCAAAAATTAATTTTCCGTCGCTGTTGTTTAAATTAGAATCACATGCTCTTTCAGGATGAGGCATCATTCCAAAAACATTTTTTGACTTATTACATATTCCAGCTATATTTTTAATTGAACCATTTGGGTTGTTTTCCATATTTACATCTCCGTTTATATCGCAATATTTAAACATAATTTGTTTATTGGAAATAAGTGATTTTAATGTCTTTGGTTCCGCATAATATCTACCTTCTGCATGTGCTATTGGAATCAATAAAGACTGTTTCGAACTGATTTCTTTTGTCAGCAAACACGAATTACTAGATTTAATATAAAGGTTTTTGCAAATAAATTTTTGATTATTATTTCTAAGTAATGTTCCTGGAAGTAAATTTGTTTCGCAAAGAATTTGAAAGCCATTACAAATACCCATGACATAACCTCCATTGTTAGCGTGCTCTATAACAGACTTCATAATTGGTGAAAATTGAGCAATAGCACCCGATCTCAAATAGTCCCCATATGAAAATCCACCTGGGAGTATAATAAAGTCACATTTTTTCAAACTTGTTTCTTTGTGCCATAAAAATTCTACTTTTTGATTTAAGTTAGTCTTCAGATTATAAAACATATCATGGTCACAGTTTGAACCAGGGAAAACGACTACACCAAATTTCATTTTTTTTAATTTAAATTTACTATTAAGTTAAAATAGATTTTTAGTAAAACAATTATTTACTTGTAGATATTTATAAAAAACTTATTTTTGTTAAATCAATATTTAAGTTATGACAGATTTCTTTAATACGTTAGCAAATATTTTTGAAAAATCATTTGAAGTACTCCCCTTTTTAGGAAATTACGCAAATTATTTTTTTATTTTTTTGGCATGTATAGCATTTATTATTTCAGCAAAAAAATTTATTTAGCAATCAAATCTGATCCGATATCTTTTCTGTAGTACATTCCTTCAAAATGAATGTCGTTTACTAAATCATATGAATTTTTTAAAGATAATTTAATATTATCTCCTAACCCACCAACTGCGATTACTCTCCCGCCGTTTGTTAGTATTTGATTATTTTTATGAATCGTTCCTGCGTGAAAAATAAGATTTCTATTATCCAATTTTTTAATTCCTGAAATAGGAAGTCCTTTAGAATATTTTTCGGGATAACCTTTAGATGTTAAAATTACAGCACTACAATACTGGTCGTTAATTTCTATTGTTTTTTTATTAAATGCATCAATATCATTAAGTGTAGAAAACAAATCAAGTAAATCTGATTTTAATCTTGGTAATACAACTTGTGTCTCAGGGTCACCTAAGCGAACGTTATATTCTATAACTTTAACTTCTCCTTCTTTGTAAATTAGCCCAAAGAAAATGAATCCATTATATAATATATTTTCCTTTTTTAATCCTTCAATAGTAGGTTTAATAACTGAATATTCTATTTTTCTCATTAAGTCTTTGTTGACAAACGGGACAGGAGATACTGATCCCATTCCCCCCGTGTTTAAACCAGTGTCACCTTCACCAATTCTTTTATAATCTTTCGCAGTAGGTAAAATTTTATAATTTAATCCGTTTGTAAGAACAAAAACAGAGAGCTCAATACCAGATAAAAATTCTTCAATAAGTACTTCATTACTTGCTTCACCAAATTTCTTTTCAATAAGCATTTCTTTCAATTCTCTTTCTGCATCTGTAAGATTATCTAAAATAACTACTCCCTTTCCAGCAGCAAGACCATTTGCTTTCAAAACGTATGGTGGAGATAATGTTTTTAAATAACTTAATCCTTTTTCAAATTCATTCATTTTAAATGAAGCATATTTTGCAGTCGGTATATCATTTTTATGCATAAATTCTTTTGCAAATTTCTTACTTCCTTCTAGCAAACTACCCTTCTTAGATGGCGCAATAATTATTAGTTCAGGGAATATAGGATTAAGATAATCAAATATACCTTCTACAATTAAATTTTCAGGGCCAACAACTAAAATATCAATATTATTATTGAGAATAAATTCTTCAATATTTTTAAAGTTGGTGACGTTTATATTTACATTTGTTCCCAATTCACTAGTACCCGCGTTTCCAGGCGCTATAAATAAAGATTCTAATTTATTACTTAAGGATAACTTCCATGCAATTGCATGCTCTCTTCCACCTGAACCAATTAATAGCACTTTCATATATTTAATTTTCTGAAATTGTTAATGTGTGAAACACATCCTGAACATCCTCATCCTCCTCAAATTTTTCAATCATATTTAAAATTACTTTAGCCCTGTCTGCGTTCATTTTTTTTGTTTCAATGGGGATTCTTTCCAATTTAGATATTTTTGGAGTTAAGTCTAGCTCTTCTAGTTTTTTTTGCATTAATCCAAAATTTTCGAATGAAGTAGTAAAAAAATAAGACTGGTCCTCTATATCAAAATCTTCAAGTCCACCGTCAATTAATGACATTTCAAGTTCTTCTTCATTAAACGGAACAATTTTTTTATCTAACTCAAAAATTCCTAATCTTTTGAATAAAAATTCTAAAGATCCATTTTTCCCTAGTTCACCATTAAATTTATTGAAAATAGCTCTAATGTTAGCTACAGTTCTATTAATGTTATCAGTTGTGCACTCAATAAAAAAGCCAATTCCTCCTGGGCCGTAACCTTCATATGTAGTTTCTATATAAGATCCAGAGTCTTTGGACGCCGCTTTCTTAATTGCTCTTTCAATAGTGTCCTTAGGCATGTTTACCCCTTTGGCATTTTGAATTGCAGTCCTGAGTCTTGGATTTGAGCTTAATTCATCACCACCTTCTTTCACAGCAACGTAAATATCTTTAATACAACGGGTGAAAATTTTACCTCTTTTTTTATCTTGCGCTCCTTTTCTGTGTTTAATGTTTGCCCATTTACTATGGCCAGCCATATTAGTTTCTTTTTTCTAAATAATCAACAGTCCCGTTTCTTTTATTTAAATAACTATCGTCGTTATCTTTAGTAGATTGGGGAATGTACTCAGCATCTTCTTTCATTGAGTTATCGTTCTTCTTTTTTCTGTCTTTTTTAACTTTGTCTTTTTTAACTTTTACTTTATTGTTTTTATCGTTATTAGTTTTTTTAGTTTTATCATCACCTCTTCCCATAAGGATTAAGATACCTAAAACAATAATTACTAAAATAGCAATCCTACGACCATTAGAACTAGTTTCGATTTGAGGCTCTACTATAGGTTTAGCTTTTTTTGTTGAAGTTTTCTTAGTTGTTTTTCTTTTAGCTGCCATTTTTTCTGGTTTTAAATTAGTCAACAAATATAATAAAACTATTCATTTAATTTTAATACAGCTAAAAAAGCGGATTGAGGGATTTCAACGTTACCAAGTTGCTTCATTTTCTTTTTACCCTTTTTTTGTTTTTCTAATAATTTTCTTTTTCTAGTGATATCTCCTCCATAGCACCTTGCCGTTACATCTTTCCTAACAGCTTTAACTGTTTCCCTTGCAATTATCTTAGAACCTATGGCGCCCTGAATCGCTATGTCAAACTGTTGTCTTGGAATTAAAGTTTTTAGTTTGACGCACATTTTTTTTCCAATGTTGTAGGCGTTGTCTCTGTGAATTAAAGAAGATAATGCATCTACCTGATCACCATTAAGTAGAATATCTACTTTTGTTAAATGAGTAATTTGCATGTTTAATGGTTGGTAATCAAAAGAAGCGTATCCTTTTGAAATACTCTTAAGTCTATCATAAAAATCAAATACAATTTCAGATAATGGCATTTCTAAAGAAATTTCCACTCTGTTTGTGGTTATGTATACTTGATTCTTTAACACACCCCTTTTTTCAATACAGAGTGTCATTATAGGTCCAATAAATTGACTGTCTGTAATTATTTGTGCTTTAATAAATGGTTCTTCAACTTTTTCTAAATGGTTAGCTTCAGGTAAATCTGATGGGTTATTAACTTGAATAACATCACCTTTTTTAGTGTGTGCGTAATAAGAAACATTAGGAACAGTAGTTATTACATTCATATTAAATTCTCTATCTAATCGTTCCTGAATAATTTCCATATGCAACATTCCTAAGAACCCACAACGAAAACCAAATCCTAAAGCCATTGAGGATTCTGGTTCAAACGTAAGAGATGCATCGTTTAACTTTAATTTTTCCATAGAGTTTCTTAACTCCTCGTAGTCATCTGTATCAACAGGGTATATTCCAGCGAATACCATCGGCTTTACATCTTCGAAACCTTCAATTGGCTTTTCGCATGGATTTTCATACGAAGTTATTGTGTCACCTACTTTAACTTCATTAGCATCTTTAATTCCAGAGATAATATATCCAACATTTCCCGTAGAAATAGTTTCACTTTTTTCTTGTTTGAATTTTAATATTCCAACCTCATCAGCATTGTAAGATTTTCCTGTAGCAAAAAATTTTACTTTTTCCCCTTTTGAAATGCTGCCATTAACAACTTTGAAATATGCTTCTATGCCTCTAAATGGATTGTAAACAGAGTCAAATATTAAGGCTTGTAATGGTGAGTTCAATTCTCCTTTTGGCGCTGGTATTTTATCTATAATTGTTTTAATTAGTAAATCTATACCCAGCCCTGTTTTTCCAGAAGTCCAAATAATCTCTTCATTTTTACAACCAATTAAATCAATTATTTGATCTGAGACCTCTTCAGGGTTTGCGCTATCTAAATCCACTTTATTTAAAACAGGAATTATTTCTAAATCATTCTCTAATGCTAAATAAAGATTTGATATTGTTTGTGCCTGAATTCCTTGAGCGGCATCAACCACTAGAAGCGCACCTTCACAAGCTGCAATTGATCTTGAAACCTCATATGAAAAATCTACGTGACCAGGGGTATCAATTAGGTTTAAGCAATAATTTTGATTATTTTGCTTTGTTTGCATTTGAATTGCATGACTTTTTATAGTTATACCACGCTCTCTTTCTAAATCCATGTTGTCCAACAACTGATTTTGAAGATTTTTCTTTTCAATTGTTTCAGTGTATTCTAAAAGTCTATCAGCCAAAGTGCTTTTACCATGGTCAATATGAGCAATAATACAGAAATTTCTAATATAAATTTGTTTGTTAGACATGATTAATTATAAAGATTACAAAACTACTTTTTTAATTCTATATATACTTCTATTTTAATAACTATATTTGTTTTATATAACTCAAATAAAAATTTCACATGCTAAAGTACTTAGGATTTCAAGTATTAATATTTTTTTATATGATATCTAATATTATGGTTGCTCAAATTGTAGCTACTGATGATATTTATTTATGTGAACAAACAGAAGTTACTTTAGAAGCAACTGCTAACGGTATAGATGGTACTGATACTGGTATTTCTAGTGATGATACTTTTGGGGGAGTTGTTAATTTAGGTTTTAACTTTGAATTTTATGGTAATGTTTACAATCAGTGTGTTATTTCCTCTAATAATTATATATCCTTTGACACTGGAAATGCTAATGGATACTCTGGATGGAATATTGGTGCAGCTGTCCCAAATAATTTTGATGCTCCATTAAATTCTATTTTATGTCCATGGCAGGATATAAATCCAGGTATTGGCGGTAATATTCAATACAGTTTATCTGGTGAAGCACCGAACCGAGTATTTACAGTGACATTTTGTGCTATACCAATGTTTTCTTGCACTGATATATGCTATACAAGTCAGATAAAATTATTTGAAACTAGTAATATTATAGAAACGCACATTTCAGAAAAACCTTTATGTGAAACATGGAATGATGGTGCGGCAATACATGCTTTACATAATAATAACGGTACAGTTGCTAATGTTGTAACCGGTCCTGATGGAATTGAAAGAAATTTCCCAAATCAATGGACAGCCTTGGAAGATGGTTATAGATTTACCCCAAATGGTGCTAATGATTATATAATTCAGCAAATACCCTATCAACCTGTTATTACAGGAAACGTTGTAACTTGGCTTGATGTTGATGGAAATGTTGTAGGTGAAGGAAATTCTTTAACTATTAACCCAACC
>CEUV01109859.1_pt1 | contig 19431 bp, 10 predicted proteins | sample 356401 | NCBI WGS metagenome assembly CEUV01 (sample SAMEA2622710, study PRJEB7988) | marine metagenome | isolation source: saline water (ENVO:00002010), including
TCGAGAGGGGGGCCAATCTGTTCAATTCGAGTATGCCGCCGCGGTCGCGGATGGGCTCGTTATCAACACGTTCGATTGGAAAAGCAGGCAATATGTACACTCATTCTATATCTTCGTCTACGCGAAACGTTGCCGTTTCCCTTCGTCCCGTAACCAGGATCCGAGCAAACCTTCGAGCACTGTCTTTGCCCCTCGCCGCGAGAACCCCGCCTCTCGCGCGCGCCTCCCCGTTTGCACGCACGACGGACACCCGGATTGACACCGACACGACTCGACGATGTTCAAGCCGTTTTGCCACAACGATTCAATCTTCTCGAATACTTTTTCCGCGATGCCGACGCCCCCCGCCGTGTTGTCGTACAGATAGACTCTCGCCGTCGAACCGCCGTCGATGCTCGGCAGTACCGTGGCGCTTCCGACGTCCCGAACGTCGCACATCGCGATGCTCGCCACCAAGGCTCCGCACACGTTCGCTACGCCCACCGTCGACTCTTTCAGCGCGTCGACGGCGAGACGCCTATTCACCACTTCGTCGGGCAAGTCAAACCATACGGCGCGCGTTCGAAACGCAGCGGCGACGACGGGCGTCTTCCACAACTCCTCGTGAAGCACCTTTGCCGTTAAATGATCGCTGCGCGTGAATCCGAGCACGCGCTCGAACACGTCGACGTCGCCGAGAAACACGCGCGAACAGCCCACGTTCTTCGACGACGCGGGCGAGACTCCCTGAAGCGGATCCGGGGCGACGACGGACACTTCGATGCGCTCTCGCGTCGACGTCGTCTCGTACCTTTCGTAACTCGCGGCGTACGCGATGCGCGTCTCGTGATCGAGTCTCTGTATCATAAATTGACCTTTTCTCGAGAGGTAGACACACCCCGCGTACACGCGCGCGAGCGCGCGGTGACCTTCGATCGTCTCCAAGACGGCGCCGCTGGCAACGTCAACCAACCGCCAATCGTCACCCCCTTGCGCGCCGCGAAGCAACACGGATCGGTGCGGGTAATGGCCGGCAGCGCACTCGATCGTTTTCGTCGTTGGATTGAATACGCACGTGCGCGGTCCTTTGGACGCGCTCAACGAGCGCTTCACCGCGAGATAGAGTGGCGCTTTACAGTCCGCGGTCCCCTCATCGTTCGCCGTGAAGAGCACCGCGTCTTCTCCTTTCAAGTCGATGGCGGCTTCCTTCGCGGCGCACGGCACGTGTTTTTCGAGAATGTTCACATTGTACGGATCCACCAACGCCTCCTCCGACTGGCGTTCGAACAATTCACCGGGTCTGGTGACGTAGTAGTAATCCAGCGGCCGCTCGCTCGAGATGATCACGGCGACAGAGTCGCCTCGACGTCGACCCGCGCGTCCGGCTTGTTGCCACATCGCGGACGCCGTCTCCGGTACGCCGACGTGCACGGTGGCGTCGAGCGCGCCGACGTCGATCCCCATCTCTAACGCGGACGTACACACCAAGGCGCTGATTTCTCCCCGTTGTAATCTCCGCTCCAACTTACGGCGTTCCGCTTGGTCGTAACCGGCGCGATAACTATCCACTTTCGTCGCCAACTCGGGTCGGATTTTGCTCAAAACCGTCTTCGCGTCGCGAGACACCGTTTCCGCCAACGTGCGCGCGGCCACAAAAACCAAACATCGAATGCCGAGCTGGACGAGGTCCGCGACTACGTCCGCCGCTTCGGAATACGGACTGCGTCGTTGTCGAAGCGTTCCGCTTCCGGCAGAATCATCGTCTTCGTTCGAAAGGGCTACGTTTCTTCCTCCTCCTCCGCTCTTTCCGCCGTTGGCAATCTCGGGCGGTTGCCACAACAGGATCGCCTTTCTACCGCTCGGCGCCCCGGAGTCATGCACGCACACCGGCGTTCGAGTCGTGAGTCGTCTGACGTGTTCGATTGGGTTTGAAATTGTCGCCGACGTACAGATAAACTCGGGACGCACCTGCGAATTCCAAAACGCGCACACTCTGAGCAAGCGTCGCAAGACGTTTGCGACATGCGCGCCGCTGACGCCCGTGTGCGTGTGCGCCTCGTCTAGAACGACGTATCTGAGCGATCCCCAAAAGTTTTTTCCCCAAGACTTGTGCGCGGGAAGCATGGCGTGATGCAAAGAATCAGGATTTGTCAAAAGAATTTGCGTTCGCTGTTTCTTTATTTTCGCCTTGACCTCGGCGTCGGTATCGCCGTCGCACACCGCCATCTTCACATCCGCCAGACGCTCTAAACGAACCACATCGACGTCTGGATGCGACATCGACACGAAGGCCGCCTTCTCTTTCGACGTAAACGTCGTTTTATCGGGATCCGTAGTCTTCATCTCTTCCGTGATTTCGTACAGCAACTCTTGCGCGCTTTGCACGATTCTCGTCATTTTGACCAGTTGATCATTCGCGAGCGCTTTGAGCGGAAACATGCAGAGCGCCTTGGATTTGTTTCCCTTGACGTCGTCCATGATGGCTTCAAAAATGGGCACGACGTAGCAGAGCGATTTTCCACTCGCCGTCGGCGTCGAGACGACGACGGACCTCCCGGAGCGGGCGGCGTCGATGGCGGCGCTTTGATGAGAATACAGCTTTGAAGCGCCGCATCGCGCCATCACGGCGCCGAGCGTGGGATCCATTGAGAATCCGGGAGGAGACGCGTAGTTTTCCGCCCTCGCCTCGAGCCAACGCGCGCCGACGCATCGCGAATCGCACTTCATCGCGTCGACGAACGCTTGGACGCTCGTTCCGGCGTCGTCCCCGTCTCGGCCTCCCGCTCGCGACAACAGGGTGCGCAACCGCGAGCGCGTCTTCGTCGTTCGACCCGACGAGCTCGGCACCGCGCGAGCGTCTCCGTCCTCGCGCTCGAGCATCGATTTCACCTCTCGCGCGCTTCGCGCGCTCGCCTCGACCTCGAGCACCGATTTCACCTCCCGCGCGCTCCGCGCGTTCGCCTCGAGCGCGCGCACCTTGGCGACGGCGACCGAGTAATCGAAATCAAAATCCTCGTCGTCGTCCAGCGACGCGATGAGCGCGTCGCCCCCCATCGTCCAAGACGACGGACGCCTCCGTCTGTCTCCGTCTGTCGGTCCGACATTTGATTTGCATCACATGATGCTGATGATGATGATGATGACGATGAAGATGACGCTGTGCGCCGCACTCGTCGCCCGTCGTCATGACGACCCGAGACGCCGCACCGGTGGAGGTTTTCGTGTGCGGAGGCACGGGACTCGTCGGTTCCGCGCTCGTCGCGCAGTTGCGCGCCGCGACGTCGACGCCCGCGGGCGCGATCGTGCAGCTCAGAGGCTTTTGTTCGAGCCGTGAGGTGACGCGAGAGAGGGACGGGGCGACGACCGGCATCGCGGGAGACTCGGTGTCTGACGATGAGATCCTCGCGTGTTGCTCGTCGACCGACGCGCGCGTCTGCGTCGTCGATTGTACGTCGAGCCAAATCGTCACGGACAAGTACGCCTCATGGCTCGAGCGCGGATGGAACGTGGCCACCGCAAACAAGAAGGGCAACAGCGGTGATTTTTCATATTACAAGCGATGCGTCGAGGCGACGAAATCTCCCGACGGAGGTAAATGGTTCGTCGAAGCGACGATCGGGGCTGGTTTACCGACGGTTTCAACGTTGCGAACGCTCGTCGCGACGGGCGACGAAGTTGAATCGGTGCAAGGCATCTTCTCCGGCACGATGAGCTTTCTTTTCAACACGTGGGACGGTGAGAGCGCGTTTTCTGAGACGGTGGCGATGGCGAAAGCGGCGGGTTACACCGAACCTGACCCCCGCGAAGATCTCAACGGTCTGGACGTCGCGAGAAAGGTGGTCATCGCCGCGCGCGAATGTGGCTTGAGCATCTCGTTGGACGACGTCCGAGTCGAATCCCTCGTTCCATCGGAGCTCGAATCGTGTTCTGCGGAGGATTTCATGACACGATTTTCAGAAAATGATGCAGTCATCGCCGCGCGGGCGAGAGACGCCGCGCAAGAGGGCTGCGTGTTACGATTTGTCGGAAAAGTCGACGTGGGACGGAAGACGGCGACGGTGGAATTGTCCAAGTTTCCGAAGACGCACCCTTTCGCCACGCTCTCCGGCGCCGATAACATATTCGAAATTACGAGCGCGCGTTACGGACCGACGGGCGCGTCGACGCCGCTCATCATTCGTGGTCCCGGCGCGGGCGCGCAAGTCACCGCGGCTGGTGTCTTTGGAGATGTAATCTCGCTCGCGTCGACGCGCTGATGCGCGAGCGATTCGCGTACTTTTACGCGTTGTAGTCATCATCTTTTGAGCACGAACGGTTCGATATAACGCGCGCGAGGTGACGAGAAGCCGCCGTCGCTCGCGCGTCGATCGTCGCGCGTCGATCGTCGATTCGATTCGATTCGAGCCTCCCATGGGCACCCACCCACCCGTCCGGTTTCATTCAATCATTTCGCGCGAACGGTCGCGCACAGGCTCCCTTGTGGTGCGAATTGGGCACCCTCGAGGGTGGTTGAAAAACGGTTGACGGTGCGCGCGACACCCCTCGACGCGCGCGCGAGCCGTTGAGGTTACGTCCCGCGTCCAACGCGCGCGAACAACTTCTTCTCTTCATCGCTTCAACTCTCGGCGTCGTCATGCGCGGCATTCGAGCGCACGAGACGCATCGCGCGGACGCGATGACGACGACGAATCGTCGCGCACGGGCACACCCATCGTCATCGTTTCGGCGAGCCGTCGTCGCGCGCGAGCGTCGTGGTCGCTTCATCGTTCGGTCGTTGAGCGAGGAGACGAATGTTTTGAGCGCATCGGCCGGCGCGCCCGACGCGAGCGCCGCGCGACAGCGGGTGTTTCGTTTCGGCGATGGCGTCTCCGACGGAGCCTTGAGCCTGAAGGCGTCCCTTGGGGGAAAAGGATGTAACCTCGCAGAGATGGCTCGAATCGGACTCGCCGTTCCCCCTGGATTCACGGTGAGCACGGAGACGTGCGCCGAGTATCACGAAAACGGCGGTGAGTTGCCTGAAGACGCTTGGAACGACATGATGGAAGGTTTGCAATTCGTCGAGACGGCGCTCGGGAAAAAGTTTGGCGACGCCGCCGATCCGCTCCTCGTCAGCGTGCGAAGCGGCGCCGCGATCAGCATGCCAGGCATGATGGATACGATTCTCAACCTCGGTTTAAACGACGACGTCGTGCAAGGCTTGGCGAAACGCGCCGGAGGGAGATTCGCGTACGACTCGTACAGGCGTTTCCTCGACATGTTTGGCGTAGTGTGTTTGGACATTCCTCATGAAAAATTCAGCGACGCGTTGGAAACATTGAAGCAAGACGTCGGTGCGCAGTCCGACTCCGATCTGACGGAAAAAAACTTGCGTGATCTCGTCGAAATTTACAAAGGAGTTTACGCCTCGAGCGACGTATCGTTCCCTCAAGATGTGTTTGTCCAACTTCGGTACGCGTCTTGCGCCGTCTTTGACTCGTGGCAGAGCGAACGCGCGAAAAAGTACATGGCGATCAATAAAATCACCGGTTTGCGAGGCACCGCGGTCAACGTTCAAGCGATGGTTTTCGGAAACTTGGGAGATACGTCAGGAACCGGTGTTTTGTTTACTCGTAATCCAAACACCGGAGAAAAGAAGTTGTACGGCGAGTACTTGGTCGACGCGCAAGGGGAAGACGTCGTCGCCGGCATCCGCACACCGAGCGACATCTCCACCATGGCTGACGCTCTCCCGGATGCGTACGAGGAGTTGGTGAAAAACACGCAAATACTCGAATCCCACTACAAGGACATGCAAGACATTGAATTCACGGTCCAAGACGGTAAATTGTTCATGCTCCAAACGCGCTCGGGAAAACGAACGGGCACCGCCGCCGTGAAAATCGCCGTCGACTTTGTGGAGGACGGAACCGTAACCGAGAAGGAGGCCATTCGCATGGTGGAACCGAGACACATCGATCAACTCTTACATCCACAGTTTAGGGATGAGTCGGCGTACAAGGACGACGTCATCGGATGTGGATTGCCCGCGTCTCCCGGCGCCGCCGTCGGTCAGATTGTTTTCACGACGGCCGATGCGGAGGCCGCCAAGTGCGAAGGTCGAAAGGTGATTCTCGTCCGCACGGAGACGTCACCCGAGGACGTCGGCGGTATGGACGCTGCTGAAGGCATTCTCACGGCGCGCGGTGGCATGACGTCGCACGCGGCCGTGGTCGCTCGCGGATGGGGGAAAACGTGCGTCTCCGGTTGCGGCGAGTTGCAGATTGACGAAGAATCGAAAACGCTTTCGCTCGGTGGTGTGACGTTGTTCGAGAACGATTGGTTGAGCTTGAACGGCACGACGGGCGAGATCATTGAAGGCCAGGCTGAACTCGCACCGCCGTCCACGAGCGAAGATTTGGGCAAGTTTATGTCGTGGGTCGACGCGTTTCGCACGACGAGAGTGTTGACCAACTGCGACACGCCCGAAGACGCGACGTTGGCTCGAACGAACGGCGCCGAGGGCATCGGCCTTGTGCGCACCGAGCACATGTTTTTCGGAAGTGGTGATCGCATTCGAGCCGTGCGTCGCATGATCGTCGCGAAGGACACGCCGACGCGCGAAGCCGCGCTCAAAGACATTTTGCCTTTTCAACGCGATGATTTCAAAGGCATATTTCACGCCATGAGCGGATTGCCCGTTTCCATTCGTCTCCTCGACCCGCCTCTTCACGAGTTTCTTCCGTGCGGTGAGCTGGACGACGTGTGCGAAGTGCTGAGCGAAGACACTGGGGAGAGCGAGGACGAAATCATCCGTCAAGTTGAAAAGCTCTCGGAGGTCAACCCCATGCTCGGATTCCGAGGGTGCCGTTTAGGAATCTCTTACCCGGAGATCGCTCGTATGCAAGCTCGCGCGATTTTTGAAGCGGCGTGCCGAGCGAAAGAGGAAGGTTCGGATCCAAAGCCGGACATCATGGTCCCTCTCGTCGGCACGGTTGCCGAACTCGAGGACCAAGTCCTTCTCATTCGAGAGACGGCGAAAGACGTCTTCGAAGAGATGAAAACGTCGGTGGACTATCGCGTTGGCACGATGATTGAAATCCCTCGCGCGGCTCTGCTTTCCGATGAGATCGCTCAACACGCTGAATTTTTCAGTTTTGGAACGAACGATTTGACGCAAATGACGTTTGGTTATTCGAGAGACGACGTCGGTAAATTTTTGCCGGTGTACCTCGAAAAAGGCGTGCTAAAAAATGATCCATTCCAAGTCATCGATCGTGACGGTGTCGGCCAACTCGTGCGCATGTCCGTGGAACGCGGACGCTCCACGCGACCTGAACTCAAGGTTGGCGTTTGCGGCGAACACGGAGGCGATCCGACGTCCGTTGAATTTTTCGTGCAGAGCGGCCTCGATTACGTATCGTGCTCGCCGTTTCGAGTACCGATCGCACGTCTCGCGGCCGCTCAAGCCGCGATCGATATGGAACGCACGAACGACCACAGCACGTCACGATAGAAAAAGACAATTTTCACCGCCTTAGTTGCGGATGCCCTGCGCGCTATCGTGACGGTTCGGTTCAACTCTGTTTACTGTTTTTCTTTAACTTTACACTACAATGTACACACGCAGCTTTAGGCTTTAGGCTTTGTAATCAAACCAAAGACTTTATACGGATGAATTCTCACGCATCCGAGGCGACTCGTTTTTCAACCTCTCTCTCCAACAGACGCGTCAAGAAACCTTTGCCGAGCATGTCCTTGACGGCGACGCCACATTCCTTCGACGCCTTTGCTACGTCGACGAGCGCCTGAGGACTGATGGGCAAATACAACTCAGCGAGCGCGCGAATGGCGTTTGCCACGCGCGATATGTTTTCTCGAAGCTGCGGATGCACTTCATCTCCGCTCTGATCGATCAAATCATCCACGGGATCGTTCGGCTCTCGACGAATATCCGTCTCTCCTCTCACCGCCGTCGCGCCACTCGGCGCGCCGACCCAGATGAAACCGTTACACCCGAGCAACACCTCGACGTCGTTGATGCCGCTCGCGACCGTCTCGCCCTTATCATCGATCGCGAGTCGGTGAAAGTGTTGGGGCAGACGCCGCACGAGATTGGCCGTCACGCGCACGAGCTGACCGCGTTTCAGACACCCGTACTTTAAGCTGCGGGTGTGCAAGGCCGCCGCGCCGTCTTGATAGACGCTCTGTACCTCGGCGCTCACGACGTCGTCTTCCGCGTACAGTCCTCGCATGTTGAGCTCATCGACGTCATTTCGTCTCCTCTGCACGTTTCCCGGAAGGTGCACGGCGCTGAGTTGCAACACGCCCGATTGTCTCGCGTTGAGGTCGACCAGCCACCTTTTCCCCGAGATGGATGCGACTCTTCCTATGACGACGTCTCCCGTCTCCGGCACGTACCTCGATTTGAGCGCTCGCACCGACACGAGCTTATTCACGCGCTCGACGACGCCCGCCGTCGTCGCCACCAGCGTCTCCTCGTCGTCCACGCCCGTCGCGCGCGCGCGCGTCCCGTGTCCCCGCAGAAAGCCTTCGCTCGCGTCGACGCCGGGGATGTCCTCGCCCGGGCTCACGAAGGCGACCGCGCGCGCAGCGTTCGGGACCGGGGCATGTTCGAGCGCGTTTTTCGCGCGCTTAAACTCTCGTCCACCGCCTCGCGAAGCCGCGTCGACGCTGAAACTCACCGTCATTCTATTCGACTCGCGCGTCCGCGTCTGCCGGCAGCCGCCGGCTCGGTGCGTCCTTCGTCGGCAGACCGCGGTCGGCGACGCGCGAACGGGGGCGAATGGGCGCGACGCGAACGCGCGCGAAGACGCCCGGCGACGCGGCGACGCCTAAGCCGACGTCAGACTCGGAGGAGGACGACGTCGCGCCATTCGCGCGCTCGGGTGAGGAGCAGGGCGGCGTGGCGACGAGGGGAGAGGACGACGCCGCGCGCGCCGCGAGGAAACGGGCGGCGAAACTGGCGAGAGACGAGGCGACGGGAGATGGGGTCACCGATGCGAACGCGGCGACGGGGCACCGGACGTGTAAGCTGTGCGACGAGACGAAACCCGTGAACGAGTTTCCGCCGAGGCAGTTGCGCAAAGCCCGAAGCGCGTGCTCCGCGTGTTGCGAGAGTCAAGCCGCCAAGGACGCGCCGGCGCCGGAGCGAAAGCGTAAGATGACGAAGAGGGAGAAATTGATGGAGGCTATCGAGGCGCGGAAAAAGAAACGGGCCGAAAACGCCAAGGAGGAAGATGCAGAGAAAAACACCGACACGCGAGAGGAGACGAAGAAGCCCGAGCAAAAGCCGCGAGAGGAGGACGAAGATGGTGATTCCTCCTCATCCTCATCCTCGTCCTCCTCGTCCTCGTCCTCGGCATCCTCCTCGGCATCTTCATCCTCATCTTCATCTTCACAAAAGGCCTCGGCGGAGACTGGCGGCGACGCCGACGGCTTGACGGAGGAGGAGCTCGCGCTTCGATCGCGACAAGTTTTCGTCGGGGGAATCCCGTTTCATAAGACGGAGGAAGAGATCAAAGAAGCGTTTGAAGATGATACCTTGACTGTCGATGGTGTGGATTGCATGACGTTTCCCGACAGCGGTCGATTCAGGGGGATAGCCATCGTAACTTTCGCGTCGGCAAACATCGCCAAGGAAGCGCTCAGATGGAACGATACGGAATGGGACGGCATGACGATCGTCGTGAAACCTTACAAGCCCAAGTCGTCCGCGCCTGGCGATGGGTCGACGAAACCAAAGGGTGATGTGCGCAAGGTCGAGGGTCAGTTCGTCGCTTTCGTGGCAAATTTAGATTATAGCGTCAGCGAAGAAATTCTTCGCGAAACTTTCGACAGGTGCGACGTCAAAGACGTTCGAATGGGTGTAGACAAGGAGACAGGTGACTTCCGCGGCTACGCACACATAGAATTTGCGAGTGATGCGGATTTAGAGCGCGCGATTGAAAAAAACGGGGAGGAGCTCATCGGGGGGCGGGCAATGAAAGTGACCTACGCGACGCAGAGGAAAACGTCAACTTCGAGGACGAACGCCGTGGGCAAACCTCGGTTCAAGGGTGCGGTTCGCCGAAAGGATGGGGCGAAACGACGCAAATAAATGGATGCGATCGCCGCGAAAGCGTAGACGATTAGAACGATGGCGGAACGCCGAAATTTCAATATATCAAGTGGGTGGTAGCTAAAGTAATAACGTAGTTTTTTCCGTCGCGTGTGCAAAAAATCTAAGGCGCCTTCGCGTCCTCCATCGCCGAGGCGGTAGCGGCCGCAATCTCTCTTTCCGTACCGTTCGGCAAGTAGTAGTACTTGCCACCAGCATTTTGCGCGAGCTTTTCAGCCGTACCAGACGAGAGAAATTTGTTCTCGGTGTCGATGACGAGCACCGACATACCTGCTGCCCCGATGCGACCCGCCATTTCGGCGACTTCTTCTTCGAGCTCCTCGTTCGTAAGCTTCTTCGCATCCGGGCCGATGTATTCCGGATCGCCTTGAGACTTGTTGATGGACACATTCGCGCGACCATCGGTGAGGCAGACAATCATGACGCGACCGACATCGCCCGTCGACATCGCGTTGAGCCCGACGCGCGCCGCGACGGACAAACCGTGAGCTAAAGGAGAACCCCCACCGCACGCCATGGTATCCAGACGGTTTCTGGCCATGGCGATCGAGCGCGACGGCGGGAGGAGCACCTCAGCCTCATCACCGCGGAACGGCACGATGGACACCATGTCACGGCTTTGGTAAGAGCTCTCCAAGATGGAGAGAGCCGCGCCCTTGGCGCCTTGCATTCTGTTCAAAGCCATCGAGCCGGAGGCATCGACGAGGAAAACGACCAAAGCGCCAGCCTTGCGCGCCAATTTCTTCGCGCGCATGTCACCCTTCTCGACGTACACCTTCTTCTTCTCCGGGTTCGGATCGCGTTCACGACGCGCTCGCTGATACGGAGCTGCGGCGCGCAACGTGGCGTCCACCGCCAATCGAATAGTGTTACCCTTCGGAAGGATCGGCTTGATGTAACGACCACGATCGGTGGAGAAGATGACGTTCTTCGAACGACCGGATCGACCGCCCTGTTTGTTGCTCTGGGACGCGAACTGAGTGACGTCCTTGTCGAGGTCGACGGTCTCCGCGTCAAAGATGAACTCCTCCGGAACGTCTGGAATGTCATCCTCTTCCTCTTCTTCTTCCTCGTTCTCCTCTTCCTGTTCTTCGTCTTGATCGTCATCTTCCATATTGTCTTCCGGCGGCGGCGGCGGCGGCGGCGGTTGCTCATCGTCGTCATCCTCAGGAGGTGGAGCATCTTGCAAGATATCGCTGCGGGGCACGATGACCAGTCGCACAGCCTCCTTCAAATCATCCGCGTTCACCTTTGATCTACCATCCAAGGCGGCGAGAGCCTTGGCCGCCTTGACCGCAAACAGTTCGGCGCGGTGACCTTGAATTTGACCGCGAATCGACTCTCTCACCAAGTACTCCACCTGCTCTTGCGAGATCACGCAATCCTTGAGCCACTCGCGCGCCAAGACGATGTTCGTCTTGATGGCCTCCGTGGCCTCTTCCACGTTCTTCACGGACATTTCCGCGGCGTTTTGGAAGTTCATCGCCTGGTTCACCGCCTCGACTCGGTCCTCGAAAGTCAACATCTGATCCGCCGAGAGCGTCACGGCGATGCGATCCAAGAGGTGCTCGCGAAGCGTCCCCTCCTCTGGGTTAAAGGTGGCGATCAACAGCGGCTTGCACGGGTGTCTGAGCGTGATACCCTCGCGCTCGACGACGTTTTCACCCTCCGCGAGCACGGAGAGCAACAAGTTGGCGACGCCATCGTCCAAAAGGTTGATTTCGTCGACGTACAAAATCCCTCGGTGCGCCTGCGCCAAGAGACCGGGTTGGAAAACCGTCTTCCCTTGCTTCATCGATTCCTCGATGTCCACCGTACCGATGAGACGATCTTCGGTGACGCCCAAAGGAAGCTGCACGAACGGTGCGTCGCGGATGATGGTCTGAACGTTACCCTCTTCGTCGCGAGTGACTTTATCTTCGAGTCCCTCCTCCCACTCCTCCGGGTTGGTCGGATCGGCGTTACAGTACGAGTCCTTAACGCACTCGATCGGCGGAAGCAACGCGTGCAAACCGCGCGCCATGATGGATTTCGCCGTGCCTCTTCTCCCCGAGATTGCGATTCCTCCCAAAGTCGGATCGATCCCTCCCAACAAGAGCGCGCTCTTGATCTTTTCTTGCCCAATGACTGCGGCGAGCGGAAACGTTTGACGCATGGTGGACTCTTCCTTCTCAATCTTTGAATCAGCCTCCATCTGCATCACCTCTCGCATGCGCGCCTCGAGTTCGGAATCGTTCGCTTCGTCCGCCACCGCTCGTCGTCGCACCACGCGCGGCATCGCCCCGCGCGCGCGTCCCCGCGTCGTCTTCGTCGTCGTCTTCCCCATCGCGACCTCCCCGAGGGAGGCGCGGTATCCTCTTCCCGCGCACGCCGCGTACATGTCTCTCGATGCGCGCGAGAGCGTTCGATACGCGCACGAACGAACGACCTGTCGTTCGCGACAATCGCGTCGCGCAGTGTCGTCGTCCTCCCTCGCGCATCGCCTCCCATCGTCCTCACCATCCTCGTCCCTCGTCTATCCACAAGGCCGCGATGGATAGATCGATCTCGTCCGTCGTGGGGGACACACGACGAGTCGTGACCCTCGACGAAGACACCTCGCCGCGACTGGGCAATCCATCGCGAGGATCGATCCATCATCATACGTCCGATCATGGAGGGACACATTGACCGGTCGTGATTCGTCATTGTACACTCTTTCCTCTGTATCAAATCACCCGGCACGTCTCGATCGAAGGCAATCTTCCCATAGTCTATTACATTTACACCAGTCAAATAATTCCCTCTTTCCCATCGCACGCGATCGCGACGACGCGATGGCGATGGGCGAGGAGGAGGAGGGCTGGGGAGGCGCGCGCGAAGGCGACGAGGACGGGCGGAGGACGCGCGATGGACGACGTTTGGGTGTCGAATAGGAAGATATCGTCGATGGACGATCGATGCGCGCGCACGAGCGCGCCGTCGTCCGCGGCGTGCGCGTCGAGGGCGACGGCGCGGCGGTCGGAGGCCACGCGACACGCGCGGAGGACGCCGGCGGAGGAGGAGAAGGAGAGCGCGCGACAGGCGTCGCGGTCGATGGTGTACAGGACGCGACGAGACGAGGCGTCGACGGCGAGCACGGCGTCGTCGACGGCGATGAGATAGAGTTCTTCGGATGACTCGTCGTCGTCGTCGTCGTCGTCGTCGTCTCGAGACGCCGCGACGACGGGGAGGAAATCGGCCACGGCGCCTCGAATGGTTTCGTTCGCGTTCGGCACGGCGCCGACGAATCCGCGCACGTCGAACACGCCGGTGTCGAGAATCGGAATCTTCCACTCCAACACGCGCGATTGTCGCACGCTCGCATCCACGAAGACGGTGAGTAATCGAAAAGACGCGCCGGCGTCCGCGACGGCGAGCGACGCCGCCGAGACGCCGCCGAATCCGGACCAGTGCACGACGTTCGTGCGCGGTTCGATCGCGAGAGCGTCGTCATCGAAACGATCGCGTCGCACCGTCCAGAGTTGAAACCGTCCAGCGACGTCGGAGACGACGAACGTGCCCTCGCGCGCATCCGTCGCGAGCGCTTCCAACGCCTTGACAGCCCCGAACGCGTCCCCCGTCGGCGCGCGCGTCGCCGACGACGATCCATCGCGCGCGCGAACGAACACCGATCCGTCCAAGGCGGCGGTGACAAAAACCTCGCGTATGCCTCCATCGCTCGCGAACGCGGACGCCTTCGAACTCGCGGGTTCGAACCAATTCGCGGCGGTGATTCGACCTCCGTGCGCGTCCGTCGTCTCGCGAGGCGCCGACATCGCCCTCGCGTTTACCGTCCAAAATCTCGGTTTGCTCGTCACGTACGTCGCCGCGAGACGTCCGTCGTCGGTCAATCGCACGATCGACACCGCATCGTTCGCGTCCGTCGACGACGAAGACGCACACGACCCCACGAGCGCGCCGTCGTCGACGCGCCAACAGCTCACGCGTCCGTTCGTCTCTCCCGCGACGACGACGTCTCCCGCCGCCGTCATCGCCGTCACTCGAGTTCGGTGATCGAACCTCGCGACGACATCGTTCGCGAGCGATGACGTCTCCTTCGCGCCCCCCCGATCGTTCGCGCCTTCGTCCGCGTTCGTCCCCGTCCCGCGTCGGCGCGCGCGTCGTCTCGTCTCCTCTCCCCGTCCCTCCCTCTCCTCCCTCCCCATCTTCGTCCTCGTCGCGCGCCAATCGTACGTCGACGCGCCCGCTAACACATCTCGCCGATCGATCGCCTCGTACGCCTCGTCTCTGTCGCGCACGAGCGCGTGATACGCCCTCGAGCACCCGTTCCTTCGATCCGGGTGCGCGGCAATGACCAATCGACGAAACGCTCGTCTGACATCCTCCCTCGTCGTCGTCGCGTCGCCCAATCCGAGTCGTTCGAAACACGACGACGAGGAGGAGGCGACGATGACGTCATCGTCGTCGTCCACACGAGACCCTTCCACCATCGATCGACGAATCGATCGTTCGTTCAATCGCGTCGTCATCGCGCCCCAACGCCTCGCTCGAGAAGACGTCGAAAACGCTCGAGGCGGACACGCTCTCTCGACGGGGCTGTCTGTCTGTATATATATGTATATAGTCTCGGACATTCGGATCATAAAGAATCACACCACATACAATCATCATATCAGTCTGATACACACACCGAAAGTAGGGTTTACACCCGCCCCCCCCCGCGCTCGACCGACTGTGTTTTCGTCTCGTCTCGTCTTCGTTCGAATGATGTGATGTGATGGATGATGATGATGACTTTAAACTGTCGTCGTCCCGTCGTCGTCGTCTCGACGTGAGTGTGCGACGCGCGGAGACGACGACCGAGTCGAGACGAGACGAGTCGAGACGCGACACGAGACGACACGAGACGAGACGCGCGACGCGAGGCGAACGCGAGGGACGCCACCGAACGAAGGAAGGAAGGAAGGAAGGAAGGAAGGAGACGAGGAGAGGCTCGGGCGGATGAGCGAGAAGAAGAGTTCGCTGTCGAGCAGCGCGAGACGCATCCAGAAGGAGTTGGCGGAGATTTCGCTGGAACCGCCGACGAATTGCAGCGCGGGACCGAAGGGGGATAATTTGTACGAATGGGTGTCGACCATCGTCGGTCCGACCGGTGCGTGAGGGGAGACGAAGACGACGCGGAGACGCGCGCGCGCCCTTCGCCGTTCGAATCGAACGCTGACCGATCGGACGGTGTACCGTCACGACATCGCGCGCAGGATCGCCCTATAAGGATGGTGTATTTTTTCTTGACATTCAGTTTCCAACGGATTACCCGTTCAAACCGCCGAAAGTTACGTTTCGAACGAGAATCTATCACTGCAACGTCAACAGTTCGGGGCAGATTTGCTTGGACATCTTGAAGGAGCAGTGGTCGCCCGCGCTCACCATCTCCAAGGTCTTGCTCTCCATCTGCTCGTTGTTGACGGATGCGAATCCGCACGATCCTCTCGTCGGGAGCATCGCGCAACAGCTGCTGCAAGATAAAGAAAGTCACGATAAGACGGCGCAGGAGTGGACCAAGGTGCGCTCGCGACGAATCGACGGCGACGACGCGACGGACGACACGAGAAACGCGAGAAGACTGACCCATCGACTTTATGGCGCCCGCAGAGATACGCGCAAGGATAAAAGTGATACCTTCGTCGAGATGTCGCGCGTCGCGCGCGTCGTAGAAGCTAAAGATGCGTTTAATAGAAGACGAAATTGAAAAATTTCAACTCTGCGCAGTGTACACGGGCAAGGCTACTGAGTCCGTTGTCTTGATATAGATGCTCTGTATGTTCCCCCACTTGCGCGGAATCTTATTCGCCGCTCCATTGATCGCTACCACGGCATTTTCTACGATATCATCCACGTCCATCGTGCTCTTACCAACCTTGACGTTGACGCACGTTCCGCCCTGAATGTTCAGGTACGTCGAGGTCGCCGCCAACTTCACCTGTGACACCCAATCCTTCTTCGTCAAATTCACCGCCACCGGTTGTTTCTTCTTCTTGAAGAAGTTTTTACCCAATAATTTGGGCAGGATGGGAAGAATTCGATCGTCGGCTAGAAACAAATCGTACGAGTCGCACAGCTTGCGTTTTTGCTCGTGCGCCTTGTAGTTAGCCTTGAGCTTGGAGATCCCGAGCACCTTGGCCACCCCGCACTTCTCCATCTCGGCCACTCTTTGTTTCGCCGCCTTGTGCCCCTCTCCGTCGTGATCTTTGACGATCAAACACAGTTCCGCGCTCTCTAGATCCAACAGCGGATGCGGAAGCGGCACCTGCGTCAGCCTCGCGCTCTTCGCCTCCTTGGGCGTCTGTTTCAGGGAGATGAGCGCCATGTACGTCTCCGCGTCGTCCTCGAAAAGTTTGGACGCGGGCTTATCGTTCGCCACCTTTTCCAGATGCGTCGCCAGCGCCCGCACGGCCGAGCGCACCTGCTCGACATCCATTCGCGCCGCCGTCGGAGCCGCCGCCGCCGCCGATGCCTTCGCAGTCGAATTCTTCGCCTTTGTCGCGCGCGACGACGCCTTTGCCGCGCGAGATGTCGCGGGTGCCTTGGCCATGACGACCGTGTGTCGTCTTCGCACCGCCGCGCTCGGCGAGAGAGTTCCACGCGCGTCGCTCTGCGACGCGCTGGATTTCTTCCTCTCCCTTGGGTCGACGCGGCGGCGGGGAGAGGATGGGGAGGTGTTTGTTTGCTTCAATGGATGGTTTAAAATTGCTTAAAATTGCGTGTACGACGAACGAGCGAACGAAAGAACGAACTAACGGATCGCGTTCGGGCTAAAAGGTTTAATTGGTACCCGCGTTGAGGGAATCGCTCGCCGCGGCGTTTCGCGCGGTGTCGACGTCGCAATACAGAGACCCACTCTTCACGCCCTTGAGCTGGAGAATTTCGGTGTACAGTCGACACAAATTTTCATCCATGCTCTTCAGAGTGGCGCCGTTTCTCAGCTCGTTATCGTCGAAGTGAAGAACGAAATTCATTTTGAAGAGATTAGCTTCAACCTTGACGCCCGTGTACGAGTCGATGTTCGCCCCACTCTTCGTGATGATGGCGCTCACCGTGGCGAGCAAACCGGTGCGATCCGTCGCGTCGAGCTCGAGCATATGAACGCAGTACGTCAAAGTGCGCGGACGCGGTCCGAGACTCTCTGGAATGACTTCCCCGCACAGCGTGAGTGCCTCGATCTGAAGCGACTCTCGTAACTCCTTCGTCTCCCCGCTACCGAGACGAGCGAGTTGTTTTTGAATCTTTGCGCGCGCCGATCGTGTCACCGCCGACAGACGCATGCTTCGAAGTCGCCTCATCATCATGTGAGCGGGAAGATCTTCCTTTTCCATGAAAATCTCCACGACATCTGCATTCTTCAATAAATGGTCAAATCCAACCTGTACGCCGTTCACCTTTGCGTACTTCATGAACATACCGACGTCGGCGTAAAAGGCATAGTCGACCACGGTGGCGCCGTGCGGAAGGTTGGTCACCTGTCCCTTCGGCGTGAAGATGAACACACGCCGGCCTAGTAAGTCGGAAGTGATGGTATCGACGAATTCACGCGCACTCAACACATCGATAAACTCTTTCTGCCATTCTTGAATGTTCTTCAACCAGGCCACTTGACGCAGAGACGTGTCGACGCTCTCCGCGCTCCCTCTGTCGGCGGCGGCCGCCGCCGTGTCGAGCGCCTCCTCGCGATCCAAACCCTTGAGATCTATGTCCATGAGCTGCTGCGTCGCGGCGTAGCGTAGCTCAGTTCGTCTCTGCGCTCTGATCGCGCGACTCGTCCGACGTGCGCTCGCTCGCCACTGTTGACGAATTTCGGCGTCCGCGACGATGCCGTTCTCGGCGAGAATGTGCATCGCCTCGGTGCGAATCATAATCTCCATCGGGAAGACGGTGGAATCCTCCCGAGCGCTCTTTTCGTCTTCGGAACGAATAGGAAGAACGACTGTGTGCAAAGCTTTGTACCCGTTTAATTTGGGCGTCGCGATGTAGTCCTTCATGTTGCCCGGCACGGGCGGCCACATCGCGTGAACGATGCCGAGCACGTGATAACATACGCGGCTCGCCTGCACTTGGCGCGCCTCGGAACTCAAACCGGCCAAGTTTCCGGTGTCGTGCAGAATGATGCGAATCTGTGCCACTTGGAAAATGTCCTCGATGGTCTTCACTTCGCCATTCTTCGCGAACGCTCCCCTGTTTTGTGTCTCACTCTGACGCAACTGCCGATGCAAACCGTACAGCTCCTTTGACTTGGCTTGAATGGTCACGCCAACCGTGCTACCGCGTAAGAAATCGTCATCCTGCATCCTTTCTTGCAACGTCAGCGCCGCTTTTTGCACCAAGTCTTCTTGCTGCTTGCTCAGCTCGTCGCATCGTCGCGCCATGTCGGCGTATTCATTGGGGTAGGCGTACCGAAACGACAAATCCTCCAATTCATTCTTGATTTTATACATCCCGAGCAACTTGGCGAGAGGCGCGAAGACGAGAAGCGTCTCCTTCGCGATCTTCACTCGCTTCGCCGGCTTCAAACCCTCGAGAGTGCGCATATTATGCAAACGATCGGCGAGTTTGACGATGATGATGCGAACCTCCTCCGTCATGGCGAGAAACATTTGCGCCAAATCCTCCGACTTGACATCCTCCGTGCTCGCGGACGCCATCGCCGTCGCGACAGAATCCGTCGCACCGCCGTTTCTCTGTTCCTCTTTACTCAGCGATGAACTCACCTTGCTCACCTTGGTCTCGCCTTCGACAATTCTCCGCACGGCGGCGCCGTATCGCTTCTCGAGCGACTCAAACGTCACCGCCTGCGTGTCCTCCACGGTATCGTGAAGTAATCCTGCGACGAGACTCTCGTGATCGAGCTCCATCTCCGCCAATATCGCCGCTACCGCCACCGGATGCGTGATGTACGGCTCCCCGCTCTTTCTTCTCTGCCCCTCGTGCGCGTCGAACGCCACCTCGAGCGCGTCTCGCACCTCGGCGCGCTCAAAGTCGTCCAGATACCGAACCCTTCGCGCCAACTCGGTGTTCCACAAAAACTCCGGCGTGATGTGTTCCCATCCCGTGATCATGTCCGCGTCATCGTTCGATCTCGGCGCCACCGCGCGCGGCCGCCGTCTCGTCCCGCGTTCCCGTAGTCCGCATCCTCGCCTCGCGCGCGTCCTCGAGCTCGGTCCCGCCGCCGCGCACGACGCCGTCCGCATCTCGCTCACTCGCCCGAGCGACCGAACGTACGGACGTCAGCGCGCGAACGAACGAACGACGCGACCGCTTCCGATTTTCACCGAACGTCGCAATCAATCGCAATCAATCAA
>CEUV01019692.1_pt1 | contig 19319 bp, 18 predicted proteins | sample 356401 | NCBI WGS metagenome assembly CEUV01 (sample SAMEA2622710, study PRJEB7988) | marine metagenome | isolation source: saline water (ENVO:00002010), including
TTTCATTTTTGCTTTAAGGGTGGAGCGAGTTTTTTCTTCAATAATGGGAGTTATACCCTACCGATAACGGACGAACACGTTTTACTTCTGTACAACCCACAGCGATCATTGCCGATGCAAGCTCGACTGGCGCCCCAAACCAAAATGATTAGCATCTTGATTTCGATTCAAAAGTTTCATGCGCTTTTTTCGCATGAGGCCGAAACCATCTCTTTTCTTAACGACGAAAACATCAATAAAAAATACTATCAAGATCAAATCATCAGTCCTGCCATGGCGGTGATTTTGAGTCAGATGTTACAGCACGAACCCGATGCCTTGATGGGTCGCCTTTACCTCAAAGCCAAGGTGTATGAGTTGTTTAGTTTGTATTTCAACCCCGACAAACAATCCGATATTGCCCAATGTCCTTTTTTGGCAGATGAGGAAAATGTTCGGAAAATCCACCGCGCCAAACAAATTGTAGTTGAGCGTATGGCAGAGCCTCCGAGTTTGCCAGCACTAGCCGAGGAAGTGGGCATCAGTCTCAAACGACTCAAAGATGGCTTTAAGCAACTCTATGGGGCTCCCGTGTTCCAGTTTTTGCTCGATTATAAGATGGAAACCGCACGACAAATGCTCAGCAATGGAAGTCAAAACGTCAATGAAGTTGGCTTGAAATTGGGCTATAGCACATCGAGTCATTTTATTGCCGCCTTTAAAAAGAAATACGGTACAACGCCCAAAAAATATATTATGTCATTATCTTCGTAAAAAAAAGCGATGAAAGGAGTATTACTCGTCAATTTGGGGTCACCCGATAGCCCCGAACCGAAAGACGTTAAGCCATATCTTGAAGAGTTTTTGATGGACGAACGCGTGATTGACGCACCCAAATGGTTGCGTACGTTTTTGGTCAAAGGCATTATTCTCAACACCCGTCCTCGCCGATCGGCTAAGGCCTATAAAAAGATTTGGTGGGACGAAGGGTCACCGCTCATTGTACTCTCCGAGCGTTTACAAGCCAAAGTCCAACAAAATACCGCTGTGCCCATTGCTTTGGCCATGCGATACGGAAAACCCAGCATCGCCTCAGGTTTGGCTAAGCTTCACAGCCAGGGGGTTGACGAGGTTCTACTCGTTCCGCTTTATCCCCAACATGCCATGGCAACAACGGAAACCATCATTGTTTTGGCGGAGCAAATTCGTGCCAAAGATTACCCTGACATGGTGTTTACACATCTCCCAGCTTTTTACAAGCACCCAGATTATATTCGTGTGTTGTCACAGTCGATTCAGGAATTTTTACAAGGCAAAAACTGGGAGCACATCTTATTTTCCTATCACGGAATTCCTGAAAGACATTTGCGAAAAACCGATATCACCAAATCCCACTGCAAGCCCGATCAGTCTTGTTGTCAAACCCCCTCTGTGGCGCACGAATACTGCTATCGCCATCAGTGTTATGAAACCACCCGTTTGGTCGCGGACTATTTGGAGTTAAAGCCAGGGACTTTCTCCACTTCCTTTCAGTCTCGTTTGGTGGGCGACAAATGGCTCGACCCCTACACGGACAAGACCATCGAAAGCTTTGCCAAAACAGGCACAAAGGACATGGCAGTTGTAACTCCTGCTTTTGTTTCCGACTGTTTGGAGACTTTGGAGGAAATCGGTATGGAAGCCGTCGAAGATTTTGAAGACAATGGGGGTGAAAACCTTCATGTCGTTCCCTGTATCAATGACCGTGACGAATGGGTCAAAGTGCTCAGCCGCTGGATTGATGAGTGGGCGGTGGCGTCTTAGTTGCGGATTTATCCCTATTTTTAAATCCAATTCAAAAGGATGGAGTACAACTATATCAAGGCCTTACATTTGATTTTTGTCATCACTTGGTTTGCAGGACTGTTTTACATCCCACGCTTGTTTATATATCATATTGAAGCCACGCAAAAAGACAGTCATCAAGCAGCGGTACTGGTGCCACAACTCAAGTTGATGGCGCGCCGTTTGTGGACCATTATTTGTTGGCCTTCTGCCATCCTCGCCACGGGCTTTGCCATTTGGCTTTTGGTGCTCAACCCCGGCTTACTACTTGTGCAGTGGATGTTAATCAAGCTCGGATTTGTGGGGCTGCTGTTGGTCTATCACCTCATCACCCACCAGATGTATCGCGCACTCCAACGAGATCAGATTCTGTATACTTCCAACTTTATGCGTCTGTGGAATGAAGGGGCAACCATTTTGTTGTTTGCCATTGTTTTCCTAGCGATTCTCAAAACGAGTTTTGACTGGGTGTACGGACTTGTTGGACTTCTCGCTTTGGGAATCCTTTTGATGCTTGGCATCCGACTTTACAAGCGGATGCGTAATCAAGATTGATATGCGACCAAAACTGTCCTTACGCGCACGTATTTTCACAGCAATGATCTCTTTGGTGCTCATCGCATCCATTCTTATTGCGGGGGTAACCATCTATCAATACCGAGAGCAGTCCAACCAATATCACGAACAACGACTTCAGCGCAAAGAAGCCCAGTTGCAAACCAGAATCGAGTATATTCTCAGCCAGTCGCCTTTTCCCAATCGAGAGCAATTCTTGGACTCTATTTTTGGGGAAGTGGTGTTTCAAATTGCGGATGAACAAAATGTCAACTTTCGCATCTACAACACTGAAGGAACACTCATCACCAACACCCAGCTTCCTCCTACAGATGGAAACGCATCGATTACAGAGTCAACACTCGCCATACTTCGTCAAAATCCAACGACAAACTATGTAGAAATCACGGAAGATGGGCAAAGTCAAAACCGTTCCTCTTATTCCTTTATCAGCAATGAAAGCGGTGTGGCGATTGGGGTACTCAACTTGTCCTATGTCGATGATGATTCGCTTAGCGCAATGGAGCTACAAAACTTCCTTTCTCGCTTGATGCAGGTGTATTTGTTTATCCTCGGCGTGGCGATCATACTGGCCTATGTGGTGTCTCGTTTTATCACTAAATCTTTGGAGGAAATCAGCGACAAAATCACCCAAACCGCTTTGGGCACGGCCAATCAAAAAATTGATCTTAATCCCCCAGGAAAAGAACTCTCCAAACTGATAAACGCTTACAATGACATGGTCGATCAACTCGCCGAAAGTGCGGTGCGCCTTGCCAAGAGCGAACGCGAACAAGCATGGCGCGAGATGGCCAAACAAGTGGCGCATGAAATCAAAAACCCATTAACGCCCATGCGTTTGAGTGTGCAGAGTTTCGAGCAGCAGTTTGACCCCACAGACCCTTCGGTGTCCAAAAAAATTGAAGAGTTTTCCTCCACTCTGATCCATCAAATCGACACCCTGAGTACCATTGCCTCTGCCTTTTCCAATTTTGCAGAAATGCCTGTACAAGAGTCCGAATTATTGGATGTGGTCAAAATCACTCGGCTTGGCATGGATATTTTTACGGAGAAATACATCGTTTTTGAAGCCCCAAATGAACCCTTGTTTGCACGTCTCGACAGAACCCAGCTCATTCGCATCTTGACCAATCTTGTCAAAAATGCAATTCAGGCTTGCGAAGAAGTCACCGAACCATCTATTATTGTGAGCGTGCAAAAGAAAAATGAAAAGCTCTGTTTGAGTGTGACCGATAATGGTCATGGCATCACAAAAGAACATATCGATAAAATTTTTGAACCCAAATTCACCACCAAAACAAGCGGAATGGGTCTTGGATTGGCTATGGTCAAAAATATTGTGCAGACTTATGACGGACAAGTTGAAGTGGAGTCAAGCACTCCGAAAGGAACGAGCTTTCACGTTTGGTTACCCTTGGTAAATTCTACGGCATGAAATACAAAACATTGAAAATTAACATTCAAAAGCGGCTTTGTTGGATCACGATCAACCGACCAAAAAAATTGAACGCCCTCAATCGGGAAACCCTCACCGAACTGCACCACGCTTTAGCGATTTTGGAAGAAGACGATAAGGTTTGCTTGCTGGTGATTCGTGGAGCAGGAACTACTGCTTTTGTGGCAGGGGCCGACATTCGGGAGCTAGCTGGACTTTCGCCCCGTGAAGGGGCAGCCCTTGCTCAGCTTGGGAATCAACAAGTATTTGACTATATCGAACACTACAATAAGCCTGTAATTGCTGCAGTCAATGGCTATGCTTTGGGTGGTGGATTGGAATTGGCGATGGCTTGTCATTTACGGGTGTTTGCCGATACAGCAAAAGTGGGCATGCCTGAAACAAGTTTAGGATTAATTCCAGGCTATGGGGGTACCCAGCGTTTGCCACAGCTTGTTGGGAGAGGCCGTGCAATGGAACTGCTTTTGACGGGAGATATGATCGATGCTCAACATGCTTATGAGATTGGACTTACCAATGCAGTTTGTTCTCCTAAGGAACTTGAATCCAAGGTTTTAGAACTTGCAGCAGCCATTCTAAAAAATGCACCAGAAGCTCAGCAACAACTTTTGGCAGCGGTTTGTGCGGGCTATGATCCTCAGTCTGATGGTTATGCAGCAGAAACAGAGGCGTTTGGGGCGTGTTTTGGTACCGACAATTTTAGGCACGGCACAAGTGCTTTTTTACAAAAAAGAAAACCAAAATTTTAGTCTTCGATTCCCCCGACAATAATTTGCTCAACACGGGCTGCCAACTCACTTGCTTTTTGCTCCTTTACAGGGATGGGCTCATGTACGGTAAACCGCATTGTAACGCCAGGCATCATCGGAAAGTTTCCCCATTTCATCAACTTCCAAGAGTGGCTGATGCTCACAGGAAGCACCACGGCTTCAGGCATATTTTCGAAGAGAGTCACTAGCCCACCCAACCGAAATCGTCGGGGTGTCGCTGAGCCGGAGCGGGTGCCTTCCGGAAAAATGATGGTACTGTGCTTGGTATGGTTGAGTGTATTGGCATAGTCTTCTATGGCAACAAGGGCATCTTTGGCTTTGGCACGATCGATCAACAATGACCCGCCGTGACGGAGATTAAAAGAGACCGAGGGAATCCCTCGACCGAGTTCTTTTTTACTTATAAATTTGGGGTGCAAGTGTCGCAAATACCAGATAAGGGGCGGGATATCGTATAAGCTTTGGTGATTACACACAATGATATGAGGCTGGCTGTTTTTGAGTATGTGGGGGTTGGAAAAACGAACCCGTGTTCCGAGTAAACCCAAACAACCGATGAGGGTTGCGTTGAGGATGTCTACACTTCGTTTGTGGGCAATATAGCCAAAACCATAGTGGCAAATCCATTGTATGGCGTGGAACACAAGCAATGTCTTGAGAAAAGCCAAGTAATAGATGGCTGTTAGCGGAAAAGCCAGCGCTTTGCGCATGGGAGTTTAGCAATGGGTGTTGTAGGCCTCTATGAGGTTTTCGGCAATGAGTTCAGCGGGGCGTCCCTCAATATGATGCCGTTCCAGCATATGCACCAATTCTCCATCTTTAAACAAGGCAATGCTTGGTGAAGAGGGAGGAAATGGAACCATTTGCTGGCGAGCAGCGTCTGTGGCTTCACGATCAACCCCAGCAAAAACGGTTGTGAGATGATCAGGATTTTTTTCATTGGCAAGTGACAACCGAACACCTGGACGCGCATTGGCAGCGGCACAGCCACAAACCGAATTGACAACGACTAGGGTTGTTCCTTCTTTGGCAAGGGCAGCATCAACTGCTGGGGCATCGGCAAGTTGATCAAAACCTACGGCAGTGAGCTCGTCTCTCATCGGTTGAACCAATTCAGCTGGATACATAGCAAATCATTTTAGGCTACAAATATAAGCAGAAAATAAGTTAGTCTAGTCAGAAAATATACAACGAAAACGATGACACACCACTTTAAATTCATTAGTGATTTTGCTTTCATTACACCCTATTTCGCGGGCATAATAACTGCGATGTACCCGTTGCCATTCGGCCAATGAGCGATCACCTTCACCTTCGGCATAGGCAAAAGCAGCATCGACTTGACCAAAAGGAACGACCATAACAGCCGCGGTTTGAATCACCGCTTGGGGCTCACCGCTCCAGTTGGTTATTACAGAATATTCACCGATACGCGGGAGTGCTTCTTTGTGTTTGTCAAACCACCATTGTGAAGGGGCGGTGGCTTGTTTGATGCCAGCAACCACCAGTGCTGCACAAGTGTCAGCGTCATGTCGATTGTCACAAAAATAAAAGACGACTGGGCAAGGGTGGTTGCTTATCCCATGGGACTTTAAAAATCGTTTCCAAAAGGCATCAATAGCAGGTGTTGGTTTCATGTACTGTCTGTAATCGAGAAGGTTCCTGCAGAGAAGGTCCGCGCCAATCCACTCACCTGTACACGCTCGCCTTGGTCTTCACACCAAAGCTCACCCCCACGGGCAGAACATTGGCGGGCATGGAGAGTAGATTTGTTGAGTCGCTTGGCCCAGTATGGCACAAGTGTACAATGTGCTGAACCTGTAACGGGATCTTCCAATATCGTAGCTTGAGGGGTAAAAAAGCGAGAGACAAAATCGTGCTTGTATCCGAGAGCAGTCACAATCACTCCGCCTGGGCTCAGGTTGATTTGGTCAAACACTGGCTGGTCGATGTGTAGGGATTCGATTTCGGCTTGGGTGTCATACACCAATAAATAATCGCGGGCTTTATAGACTTCTTTGGGTTGTAAGGACAGGGCCTGGATAATGACTTGAGGCAACTCGCTTACTACTCCAGGGCGAGCGGGCATATCGAGCTGATAACGCCCGTGTTGAACCGTGACATAGAGCGACCCACTTTGGGTGGTAAAATGAATGGGTTTGGTGGTATAGTTGCGATGTTCGATCAGGCAGTGGGCGGTGGCGAGGGTGGCATGTCCACACAAATCGATCTCGTGATCAGGCGTAAACCAACGCAGCGCAACACTGGTGCCTTGCTCGATAAAAAAGGCCGTTTCGGCTACTGCATTCTGTTTGGCAATGGCTAGCATCAAATCGTCAGGGAGCCAAGCAGTCAGGGGAACCACACAGGCCGAATTACCCCCAAAGGGCTGGTCACTAAATGCATTGATTTGGTAAACGGGATATCGCATGATGAAAGGTACAACTTTTATCGACTTCACCGAATTCCTTTTTCCTGATTCCGATAGGGAAATATGGATGGTTTACAGATATTGATCCATGGGCCCTCGAAACGCTTTATTTTCTAGCGAAGGCAGTATGGACTGCTTTTGGGGAGACTTTTTAATTGTGGTTCAGAATCAGATATTCAGCGATTTGAACCGTATTGGTCGCAGCCCCTTTACGGAGGTTATCGGCAACAATCCATAGGTTCAGGCCTTTTTCTTGGGATTCGTCTTTGCGAATACGTCCCACAAATACCTCGTCTTTGCCTTCCGCATCGAGAGGCATAGGATAGTTATTATTTACCAAATCATCAACGACTACCACACCTGGGGTGTTGTTGAGCAGTTCACGAACCTCGTCTAAGTTTGCCTCTTGGGACAGCGTCAAATTTACCGATTCGCTATGACCCCCTACCACAGGAATACGTACTGCTGTAGCTGTGACCTTGATATTGGGATCCAAAATTTTATGGGTTTCATTGACCAATTTCATTTCCTCTTTGGTATAGCCGTTGTCCATAAACACATCACAGTGCGGCAAGGCGTTGCGATGAATCGGATGTGGATAGGCTTTTTCACCATCCGTTCCGTTGTACTCGTCTTCCAGTTGTTGTACGGCTTTGACTCCTGTACCCGTAATCGACTGATAGGTTGAAACGACAACGCGCTCAATTCCGTATCGCTTGTGAAGTGGCGCAAGTGCCATCACCATTTGAATTGTAGAGCAATTAGGATTGGCAATGATTTTGTCATCAGGAGTTAATTGATCTGCGTTGATTTCGGGAACAATGAGTTTGTGATCGGGATGCATCCGCCAGGCAGAGGAATTGTCAATCACCGTTGTTCCCACGGCAGCAAATTTGGGTGCCCAATCCAGAGAAGTTTGCCCCCCAGCAGAAAACAACGCAAGGTCTGGCGCATGCTCTACAGCTTCTTCTAGTCCAATTACGGTATAGTCTTTTCCCTGAAAGGAAATCGTTTTTCCAACCGAACGCGCCGAAGCGACAGGGAGGAATTCTGTAATGGGAAAATTTCGTTCTTCGAGAACACTTCGCATGATTTCACCAACCATTCCGGTGGCGCCAACAAGTGCAACTTTCATTAGTTTGAATTTAGGTGAGCAAAAATAAAGATAAAACCAACACCCTTAGCGAAAAGATTTTGAAAACTCAAAAAAATAACAAGATGTTATAAATATAACAATTAAGAAACAATCACTCTGGGAACGCGTTGCGAAATGGCAGTGAGGAGTTCATAAGAAATTGTTTGGGCGTGTTCGGCAACCTCTTCTGCGCTGGTTTGTGTGTCTCCAAAAAGAATGACCTCATCTCCTTCTTGGCAGTCGATGTTTGTGACATCAACCATAATCATATCCATACACACATTGCCCAAAATTGGCACTTTATGTCCGTGGATCACAACAGCTCCTTTTCCTTTGCCATAGAGCCGCCCAATCCCATCGGCATGACCAATCGGGAGGGTTGCAGACCGTGTTGGTTTGTCGGCGACAAAGCCACGGTTATAACCCACGGCATCTCCCACCTTGACCTCGTGGATTTGAGAAATTACAGTTTTCAATATCCCCACAGGATGAAGGAGCTCACTGACTTCCTTTTGATTGCCATAGCCATACAACCCAATCCCACAGCGCACCATATCGTGATGTGCTTCGGGGTAGTTAAATACGCCTGAGGTATTGAGAACATGATAGATTGGATGGTCTCCAAAGACGGGCTTGAGCAAATCGAATTGTTCAAGTTGGCCAAGGGTAAATGTTCTTTCAGCGGGGTCTTCAGTTGCAGCGAGATGGGACAATACACCCTGTACATGAGCAGATGACGATTTGAGATGTTGTAGAAGGGTGTGCCTATCATCAATTGAAAAACCCAATCGGTGTAGTCCCGTATTGAATTTGAGATGAATCGGATATGTTTTTGTTTTTTGTACTGCTAAAACCTTTTCAAGGGCATGGAGGATTCGCCAAGAATACACACAGGGTTCGAGTTGATGCGCAATCAAGTTTGACAGCTCATGAATTTGGGGGTGAAGAACCAAAATTGGAATTTGAATTCCAGCGTTTCGCAAGGCAATCCCTTCCCGTACATAGGCAACCCCGAGGTAGTCTGCCCCTTCTTTTTCCAAAAAACGTCCAATGGCTGTGGCATCGGATCCATAGGCAAATGCTTTGAGCACCACCAAGATTTTGGTGTCGTTTTGTAATTGTTTTTTAATCTGCTGGAAGTTGTGTCTCAGGGCGGGCAGATGAATTTCAAATCGCGTTCCTTCAGCCACTTTTCTTTCTTTTGTTGTCTTTCCGCTTGTCGGTTTTCTTGGGGGTTGTTTTGTCCATACCCATCGCATGGTAGTAGGCGGCTCGGCTCAAGGGTTCATATTCGCCAGTTTGTCCCAGAAAAACCAAATTGTCGTCATCGGATTTACGGAAACTATATTGAGCGAGATTGCCAGTATGCGTACATACAGCATGTACTTTCGTGACATATTCTGCGGTAGCCATCAAGTTGGGCATGGGACCAAAAGGGTTTCCTTTGTAGTCCATGTCCAAGCCAGCGACAATCACGCGAATCCCTTTATTGGCAAGGTCATTGCAAACCGAAACGATTTCGTCGTCAAAAAACTGAGCTTCATCAATCCCCACCACATCACAATCGTCGGCGAGAATGCGAATATTTGCCGCAGCAGGCACGGGGGTTGAGCGGATTTCATTGGCATCGTGCGAAACCACTTTGTCATCATCATAGCGATTGTCAACAGTCGGTTTAAAAATTTCGACTTTCTGTTTGGCAAACTGCGCGCGTTTAAGCCGTCGAATCAACTCTTCTGTTTTTCCAGAAAACATCGAACCACAAATCACTTCGATCCAGCCGAATTGCTCTTTTTGATTTACCGTATTTTCGAGAAACATAGGAATTGTTTATTGGATTCACCCGCCTAACAAAGGTATTAAAATCAACTCACCAAATGATGAAGCTGAGGATAAATTATGACAATCTGTTTTGCGAGAGTTTATTTGCCAAAGAAATGACTTATCTTTAATCCTCAACATATATAAGCCCACTAAATACAAGAGATTGCAAATTGAGCCATCCACACTTTATGTCGTTCCAACGCCCATAGGCAATTTGGCAGATATCACCCATCGCTCCCTTTCCGTTTTGTCGGAAGTGGAGCTGATTTTGTGTGAGGACACCCGGGTCAGTCGCAAGTTGCTCAACCATTATGATATTCATACACCAATCAAGTCATATCATATGCACAACGAGCATCGCACGGTTGACAGTTTGGTCGAGCAACTCCAACAAGGAATATCCATGGCGTTGATTTCGGATGCAGGTACCCCTGCGATTTCCGATCCAGGATTTTTATTGGTCAGGGCGTGTTTACAAGCGGGTCTTCGGGTGATCACCCTACCGGGGCCAACTGCCTTTATTCCCGCTTTGGTGCAAAGTGGATTTCCTACAGACCGTTTTGTTTTTGAGGGATTTTTACCCCATAAAAAAGGGCGAAAGTCCAGACTTTCTCAACTTGCAGAAGAAACCAAAACCATAGTGTTGTATGAGTCTCCTCACCGCATTGTAAAAACCTTGGCACAGTGTGCTGAAGTGATGGGGCCAGACAGACCTGCATCAATATCCAGAGAGTTGACCAAAGCTTTTGAGGAAACGTTACGAGGGACATTGGAGGAACTCGAAGCACATTTTACGGATCATCCGCCCAAAGGCGAATTTGTGCTTGTCATTCAAGGAAAAAACTGAGATGCGCTGGCTTGTTCAACCCAAACCCAAATCAGAGACGGTGCAATCACTCGCCAAGGCACTGGCCGTGCCCACGGTTGTGGCTCAACTTTTGGTGCAAAGGGGGGTTACCAATTTTGATGCAGCCAAGCAATTTTTTCGTCCCGACTGGCATCATCTACACGATCCGTTTTTGATGAAAGACATGGATGTGGCAGTTGCTCGTTTACAACAGGCCATCGACAAAAAAGAAACCGTCATGGTCTTTGGCGATTACGATGTCGATGGAACAAGTGCAGTGGCATTACTCGTGCATTATTTACAACATCAAAAGATGGAGGTCATTTCATATATCCCCGATCGCTATGCGGAGGGCTATGGACTTTCACAACAAGGGATTGACAAGGCCGTTGCGGAAGGGGTGAAGTTGTTGTTCACTTTGGATTGTGGGATTAAAGCGGTTGACCTGATTGCGGATGCCAACCAAAAGGGGATTGATGTGATTGTCTGTGACCACCACACGCCAGGGGAACAACTCCCTGCTGCGCATGCGGTTTTGGACCCGAAGCGACCCGATTGCAACTACCCCTTTGATGGGCTTTGCGGTTGTGGGGTGGTGTTTAAACTCATCCAAGCCCATGCAAGTACAATGGGAATTGAGGTACAAGAATTGCAGCCGTATTTAGATTTGGTTGCCACAGCATCAGCGGCAGATATTGTGCCCATTCTCGACGAGAATCGGGTGCTTACCTATTTTGGGATGCAAGTCTATCAGCAGTCTCCACGCCCGGGCTTGATGGCTTTATTGGGTGGACGAAAACAACGAGCAGTTTCCGTTACCGATCTGGTTTTTCGGGTGGCGCCTCGTATTAATGCAGCGGGTCGCATGAAGCATGGAACCTATGCCGTGGAGCTACTATTGAGCGACAGCATAGAAGAAGCGACCAAATGCGCTGAAGCGATTGAGGTGTTTAACGAGGATCGAAAAACATTGGATAGAGAGATTACCGAACAGGCCCTAGCACAAATCGAAGAGAGCGGACAAACCGACAAGGCAAGTACCGTTGTTTATGACCCAGATTGGCATAAGGGTGTGATTGGGATTGTGGCTTCACGACTAATCGAAACGCATTATAAACCCACGGTGGTTTTTACGCGTTCTGGGGATGTACTCACCGCCTCAGCACGTTCGGTTCGGGGCTTTGATTTGTATGCCGCCCTATCCGCATGCCAAGACCATATCATTCAGTTTGGGGGTCATAAATATGCGGCGGGCTTAACGATTCGCCCCGAACAATACGATGGTTTTTGTCAGCGGTTTGAAGAGGTGGTATCCAAACAAATAAAACCCGAACAACAAGAGCGTACTTTGTCAATCGATATGGAAATCCCCATTGCGGAAATCACGCCCAAGTTTTATCGAATCATCAATCAGATGGCACCATTTGGCCCGGGCAATATGCGACCGGTGTTCTTGTCAAAAGGAGTTGTAGATCGCGGTTATGCCAAGCGAGTTGGTTCTGATGAGACCCATCTCAAGTGTTCGTTTGTGGCGGGTGTTCAATCGATTGATGCCATCGGATTTGGATTGGGAGATGACTTAGAAATCGTCCAATCTTCGACTTGTGACATTGCCTATGTAGTTGATGAAAATGAATGGAATGGCAAAACGAGTTTGCAGTTAAACCTCAAGGGGCTTCAAAAACAATAACGAACTTACTCCCAAAAGTTTTCGGCCGCTTTAGTTGATGATTTTGTATCAACATGAACTGAAATAATTCCAACAAAACCATCATTATTTGTAAGGTTTTCAAAAGTTCGTTCAAAGTTTTCAACCGATAGAACATTATCATTATTTGCATATATGTTTATCTGATCAGATTCTTTTTTACAACTGATAAATCCAATTAAAAGAAATAAGGTCCAAGGCCTCATAATTTTTAGTTTATAATTTTCAAAAACTACTATCAACTTTTAATTTATTCAAATAATGAAAAAAACCCTCCACAAGTTGGAGGGTTTTTATAACATAAAATATGGATTTGATTAGAAAGAGTAACTAAGACTTAAGTTCATTGTTCTTCCAAAACCAAACCAAACATAGTTTGAAGTATCAACTCCATTCCAAAGCTGCGAATCACTTTCTGCATGATAATTAGAGTTAGATTCTGCGATATATACCTCATCTAGTAAATTGTTTACATTGAGTCTAGCTCGGAATCCATTTCCAAACAAGTTTCCTGAATATGTTAACCCTAGATCAGCAAGTGCATAACTAGGGAGCTTTAGGGCTCCGAGATTATCTGCATTTGCAAACGCACCGTCTTCTATGCTGTAGTCAGCATACAACTCGTCAACCATTCTGTATCCTAAGTCAATTGAAAGGTTATCAAAAATATTGTAATCAAGTTCAAAATAGGCAACAAATTGCCCAGCATCACCAACCTTAGCATCTTTTACATAAAGAGTGTCTTCTTGACCTGTTGGATTTTGATTTTCATCAAAAACAGTAGCTGTGAAATCTTTTGTATACGACCAGTCTCCAGCAGAAATCATACCTTTTAATTTTAAGTCACTATTTACATAATAGGTGGTTTCTAACTCCAACCCCTGGTGTACAGACTCAATCCCTGAGAAGTTCACTGTACCCTCACTACCATCTGCAAAGTCATATCCACGAGAGATAAATCTGTTACCCCATACCGTATTATAGACGTTTACATTTAACTTAAAATTACTACTTCGATATCCATATCCAAGCTCGAAAGAACTAATTTCTTCGTTTTCAGCATCGTTATTGATGGTATTGGCATAATTCGGGAAAATTGCATCAAAATTTGGTTGTGTTTCAATCAAACCAGCATTAAAAAAGATATTTGAACTATCACTAATATTATAGTTAGCACCACCTTTGATGTATCCACCAGTCATTGATTTTTCATCACTCAATGAATTGGCAGGCTGATCAAACAGATCCTCTCTTTGATATTTTTGGTTAGAAGAACCAAGTTGAAGAACAGCACTAAAGTCAGAATCATTTGAGTATTCAACCAGCGCATTGAAACCTGTCCATTTAACATATCCGACATTGAAGTAATCAATTTTCGGAGTCCCTGTTAAGCCAGTATTGTTAAACGGGTCTGCTTTAATTGTTTGCTCACTATTTATAATCATACCAGCACTATTTTTGTTACCAGTGCTATAATAGGCATCAAAGGCCATTAAATCATTGAGTGCACGGTAGTGATATCCAGTATAATCTCTTAAATCTATACCGAGCTCATAACGAAGAGGACCTCCTTTGTCAATTTTTAACTTCATTATACCACCAACCCAGTCATGAGAGTTCATGGAAGCTCTACGGATAAGACCAGCATTATTTACGTTGTCATCACTGAAACCATTTGAAGCAACAAGTTTACCATCATAAGGAAGATCTCCATTGTAGGGCTGAGTATTTGCTTTGTAATAATTTAGAATGCCATCAAAATCGATAAATCCATCTGTATTTCTCAATCCATTTCCACCTTCTGTGTAGTGTTCTGTCAAGTCTTTACGGTATGGAAGAATATCAGTTTCATCATTGTAATAGTTTTTTCCACGTGGACCTGTTCCACCACCTCGACCAGCAGAGCCATATAGTGAGGTAGATAAAGTCATAAAGTCATTGACTTCCCAGTCCCAATTAAATGTTGCTAATGGTTTATTGTAAAAGTTTCTACGCATGGAAAACTCTTCCCCATTGAGAACACCGCCGTTAGAGTTCCAACGACGATCAATCCCATCTTTATGATCTTTACCAAAGTTTTGGTAGTCACGAATTGATACCCAAACATCCCTTTGGTGATGCCACTGACCAGCCCCAAGAACTGTGAAATTCATGCTGTGATCTGAATCTTCAGGACTGTATCCAACAGATGCAAAATATGTAGTACCAGCACCACTTGTGTTGTAGATATACCCATCTCCTGACCACTTAGAAAGTAAGAAACTACTTGACCACCCTCTATCATTTTGACCAGTGTTATAGGAAACACTTGTTTTTAAATAGTTATCGTTACCCATTGTAACTGAAAACTTGCCTCCCTCTGACTTTTCAGCAGATTTGGTAAAAATAGAAACCGTCCCTCCAACAGAAGGCACTGCAAGGCTAGATGAACCAAGGCCTCTCTGTATTTGAATTCCTGAGGCGACATCTGTCAAACCTTGCCAGTTTGACCAATATACCCAGCCATTTTCCATGTCATTAACAGGCTGTCCGTTAATCAGAAAAGCAGTATTTCTCTGAGAAAAACCACGAACAGTAATTCTAGAATCTCCATATCCACCACCTTGTTTCGTAGCATATACACCAGGAGTATTATTCATGATCTCAGGAAATTCTTGATTTCCAACCCGATCGGATATTAATTCTGCAGATACTGTAGATAGTGCAACTGGAGTTTGGCGCTCTTTTGCAACATCAATTACACCAGAGGAAACAACAACCTCTTCAAGATCTGTTGTAACGATTTCTTTTTCTTGCTCTTCCTCTTGAGCAAATGCAGCAACAGCTACAAAGCTGAAGCACAAACTATAAATTAGTTTTTTCATAAAATTAAATAGTTATATTAGTTAAACAAATTTACAAAAAACACCAGTCCAGTTGTTAATAAATTGCTATGGATTTCTCAACAATTCATTAACGCTTGTATGCTCGAAGTAGGCTCGAAGTAGAACTATCGTGTGTGCCTTCTTTATTGTTGACAATTTCTTTAAGTATTGTATTTGCCAATTGCTTGCCCAGTTCCACGCCCCATTGGTCGTAACTATAAATATTCCAAAGAATACCTTCCACAAAAATTTTGTGCTCATACATGGCGATGAGTTTTCCCAAACTAGAAGGCGTTAGCTTGTCAATTAGCAGGGTCGTTGTAGGCTTGTTTCCAGTAAAGACTTTAAAGGGTACTAAGGAATCTTCGACTCCCTCATTACGAACCATTTCTTCTGATTTTCCTTTCATCAGGGCTTCGGTTTGTGCAAAAAAGTTTGCCATCAATTTGTCGTGGTGATCTTGCTTACCGTGCAGGGGGGTTTTAAATCCGATAAAATGCGCAGGAATTAGCTTGGTTCCCTGGTGAATCAATTGGAAAAAGGCGTGTTGGGAATTGGTACCTGGCTCCCCCCAAATCAGATTTCCAGTTTGATAGTCAACCGCATTTCCTTCGCGATCAACACTTTTCCCATTGCTCTCCATAATACCTTGTTGCAAGTAGGCAGGCAAACGGTGGAGGTACTGAGTGTAAGGGATAATTGCTTCGCTTTCTGCGCCGTAAAAGTTATTGTACCACAAGGTGATCAGCGCAAGCACGACAGGAATGTTTTCCTGCAAAGGCGTGTTTGCAAAATGTGTGTCCATGGCATGAGCCCCTTCAAGCAGTTCCTCAAATTGATCGGGGCCAATGCCCAATGCAATCGATAGGCCAACGGCACTCCACAAGGAAAATCGTCCCCCCACCCAATCGTTCATTGGGAATACATTTTGGGGATCAATTCCAAAGTCGTTGATCATTGTTAAGTTGGTCGATACCGCGACAAAGTGATCGGCAACGGCTTGTTCTCCCTGCGCATCCACCAGCCACTGTTTAGCAGTGGTGGCATTGCTCAGGGTTTCTTGGGTGGTAAAGGATTTGGACACCACCACAAACAGCGTCGTTTCTGGCTTTACTTTTTGAAGCACTTCCATCACATGGTCCCCATCTACGTTGGACATAAAGTGCAAGTTGAGATGGGTTTTGTAATGTGCCAGGGCTTCTGTAATCATCACAGGACCCAAATCCGATCCACCAATGCCGATGTTAACAACGTCGGTAAAGGGCTGTCCACTGCTGCTGGTGATGGTTCCGTCAATCACGCCTTGACTAAAGCTTTTGATTTGATCGATAACCGCATGAACACCCGGGATGATATTTTCACCATCCACACGAACGTCCTGATTCTTTGGTGTACGAAGGGCAGTGTGGAGCACTGCTCTCCCTTCCGTGGCGTTGATTTTCGACCCGCCAAAGTAATGACTCATTGCTTCTTTAAGTTGGCATTCTTCTGCGAGTTCAGTCAATAAGACAAGGGTCTCTTGCGTCAGGTGGTTTTTGGAAAAATCGACATAAAAGTCATCCCAGCAAATGCGAAACTGTTCTCCACGTTTGGCATCCCCTTCAAAAAGGTCTTGCAAGCTTTGGTTTTGCGTTTCTTTATAGTGTTTCTGAAGTTTGCTCCAAGCTGCTGTTTTCGTTGGATTGATTGTTGGTAATGGCATTGGTATTTGTTTTTTGTTCTTCAAAATAAATGCAGTCGAGTTTATCCTTCCACGGAATCATGTGCTGCAAATATGCATCTTTCAGTTCACTTGCAATGGGTTTGGCGTCGGGTAATTTGGTTTTAAACGGATCGACTTGTTTTCCGTTTTTCCAAAAACGATAGCACACATGAGGGCCAGAAGTGTATCCAGTCATCCCGACTGTGCCGATATAATCTCCTTGATTGACGTATTGCCCCACGCGAACCCCTCTTTTTTTCATGTGGAGGTACTGCGTAGAATAGGTAGCATTGTGGCGGATAGTTACATAGTTACCATTCCCTCGGGTATAGCCCGATTTGGTCACGGTCCCTGCTGCTGTAGAGCGAATAGGGGTGCCTACAGGTGCGGCAAAGTCTGTCCCCAAATGGGGCTTAACACGACCGTAATAGGCAATGCGACGTTTGGTGTTATAGCGTGACGAAATCCGTGAAAAATTGACTGGTGCACGTAAAAAGGCACGGCGTAGATTTTTTCCTTTTTCATCAAAAAATTCGGAAATATTGCGGACAGAGTCCGATTCAAATTCGATGGCGTAGATCGGTTTGCCGCGATGTTCAAAATAGGCAGCATGAACTCGGTTGTGACCCACAAAAACAGAATCGTTTACATATTTTTCGGTGTAGAGGACTTTGAATCGATCTCCTTTTTCCAAGCGGAAGAAATCGATTGTCCAGGCATAGATGTCCGACATATCATAGGCCACAAGCGGACTTAGCCCTTGCTCGTCTAGGGTTTCGTATAGCGAGCTATTGATGACTCCCCAGGCCTGTCGTTCGAGGAGTTTGACTTCTTTTTGATCTTGTTTTGCCCAGAGAGAGTCCGTGAGCTTGACCGTTACATAGTCAATTGCACTAGGCTGATAAATCAAAAACTCTGGGGTTTGCAACGAATCTTTTTTACACAGAATCGTGTAGGGTCTACCGGTGCGGATTTTCCGGAAGTTGTATGCTTTTTTGGCAACGCTGTTGATGTTATAGATCTGCGGATAATAGATTCCGTATTTTTCCAAAATTCCTCCAAAGCTATCTCCACGGACAACCGTATCTCTGACCACATGATAATCGTTGAGCAAAAACCCAAACTCATATACTTCTGGCACCACGGGCTTTGCGGGTTCGCGTTCTGCATTTGACCCACAACTTGAGAGCAAACCGAACATTGCGATAATAATAAAATAGAATTTATTCATTTACGATTATTTTAAATGGATGTTTTAACCCTCCAAAACTTTCCAAATCAACATCGATTGAGCCCACACGCAAATCTGCAACGACACGAATTGGGATTCGGTTCTTGTCGTTACTCACCCAAAGCGATAGCCCACCATTTTCGCGAAAGATTCGTCCTTCGTCTACATAGGGTCGAAATTTGATACAAGGAACAATTCCAAACTTGGTTTTAAGGTTTTCATATCCCAAAAACCGAAACCGAAATGCAAAGGGTTCTTTGTCATAAATTAAATTCACGGATGCAGTTTCTCCAACTTGAATCTCGTCCAAATCCAAGTGGTTTCTCAAATAATAATAAGTAGAAACCAAGTCTTGTAGGTTGGGGGCGTAAGTAATTTCAGTTTTGGTTTCTTTGAGCAAGTCGTGCATCAATCCAGTTTGGGTACTGTAATCAAAATCAATTTCGACATGTCGTCTGTAATTCCCTTCAGAGATATTACGCACAAAATGAATAGGACGAATAACGTCTTTTTCAAAGTAACTGTCAAAGTAATCATCCACCTTAAAAAACCAGCGGGCAAATCCCGTTGTTTTTCCAGTGGCCGCAACATGATATACCGCTTGGTCTCTAAATGTTGTTTCGCGGAGCATGACCGTTGCATAACTGGTATTTAAGATGCCATAGCGCATCCGAAGACGAAACCATTCGCCATCTTGAAAGGCATCATTCACTTTGCGATCGGATAATATAGAATTAGACTGTATGTTATCGCTAGTCGTTGGTTGGGGGTAGGCCATAGCCCCCAATAAAATCATGAGAAAACAGATGAGATTTTGAATCAAATACATCGATTGTAAAAGTAAAAAAATCCCTTGAGATGAGCTTTTTGAGAGTGTTAAAAATTGAGATCTTAACCCAATTTCTGTTTTTCTGGGTGAAAATGCTGATAAATTTCCTTGGCTTTGGCGGTTCCTATGGCCGTTGCGAGTTC
>CEUV01041836.1_pt1 | contig 19210 bp, 14 predicted proteins | sample 356401 | NCBI WGS metagenome assembly CEUV01 (sample SAMEA2622710, study PRJEB7988) | marine metagenome | isolation source: saline water (ENVO:00002010), including
ATGAATGAATGGATGGATGAAGAGACGCTTGACTGCGGGACGCGCGCGCGATGGGACGGATGCCGGTGCGCGCGGTGCCGAGGGCGACGCCGAGGGCGACGCCGACGCGCGCGGTGGGTTCAAACGGTCGAGAACGGTGGACGAGACGCGCGAGAGACACATCCGTCGTCTCCGCGGGACGGTCGAGGTGGTTTCGGATCGCGACGATGGGCTCGGTGACGGGGGAGGTGACGCCGGGGAAAGGGCCGGGATCGCCGAAGTGGGAGGATATTCATCGATGTCTCGTCGATTCGGGAAGAGTGCGAAGCGCGACGCCGGAGGAGATCGCAACCTTGCTCGCGAACGGACGAGGCGTCGTCGTGGACGTTCGACAGCCGTTGGAGCACGAAGAGTGGCGCATTCCGGGCATGCAGAGCGCGCCGTACCTCGTCCCGATGGAAAATGTATTACGAAGAGCGAGCGGGTACTTTTTGAGCATCAAAGGTGGTCTGAAGGAACGGAACGTAAGATTCGTTGAAAACGTGGACGCGCTGACCGCTTCGCGCAGAGAAACCACCGTCGCCTTGATTGATTTACGAGGAGGAGACCTTACGCTCGCGCCAAACACTGGTTCAACGTCTGTGAGTGATCGTGGAGATTCGACGAGCTTACGTGCGGCGTATGAGCTCGTGCAGGCGGGTTACACGGATGTCCGATATGTTCCGGGAGGCTTCTCCGCGCTCATCGATGAAGGCGGTCTGCCTTACGAATCTGAAAAGTACGGTAAACTTTTGGAATTCGTCGGCGACGGCACGCGAAAAACGCTCATGTACTCGAATTTGTTGCCGGATCCTTCCCTCGCTCCCGGAGTATTGGTCCAACTAGTCCTCTTAGTCATCCTCGCTTTGTTCCAATAAATGTAACAACCACGCGCTCTCATTTATCCGCGCGCGTTCGACCGTCGCGACGCGCGAGCACGCACGTAAGATAAGTCCCCATGGAGGCGCGCAACGCGCTCGAGGCGGCTTCGATAGCCATCGGATGTCCGTGGTACATCGAAATGCTTCGTGAAAGTGGTGAAAAAGTCGATGCGAGCTCTTCGGAGCTCGCAGCCTTCGCGCGATCGCAGACAGACGGCGAAAGTTCACAGCTCGACGATTGGTGCGCGAGCGCGATGACGCTCATGGTGCAGGATTGCGGAGTCTCAGAGCGAGACGCGGGCGCGATTATCGATGAGGCGCTGAAAGCTGTCAAGCGCAGTCACCGTGTGGAGACGAAAACGCACGGAGATGCCCGAGACGTGATACGAAACACACACGGAGGAATATTCAACCCAACATTTTTGGATTCAATCGAACCGCTGTACGACTTGCACATGGGAGCGGAAAACATGGGGCCGTTGCTTTACACGCTGGCTCGGTTCTCCAAGCCCAAGAATATCCTGGAGATAGGTGCCGGCTACACGAGTATTTTTCTTCTTCAAGCGCTCGAAGACAACGCGGAAGAGGGTCGTAGATACAGTCACATGATTTCAGATGGCAAAGCGATGATTGGCGATGTCCCTTGGGTCGTCAAAGATTACGAATTTGACAGATTGACACATTCGACGCTTCACATTGTCGATAACTGCGCGCACGAGCACACGACTGCGCACAGAGTGGACGAAATCGCTCAGCGACTAGGATGTCGCGATCGGTTGCGTGTTCACGTCACGGATGCATTCGCGAGTGAGCTTCCGAGCACGTTGGCGATCCCAGAGGCCCCATGCTTTGATATGCTGTGGATTGATCTGGGTGCTGCGCACCGTATTGCGGGATTCTTTGACGCTTGGTGGAGCCGGGTGAATCCCGAGGGCGGTCTTGTAATCGTGCATAGCACGCTGACGAATGCTCTATCGCGACAGTGGCTGGAGGACATGCGACGCTTGGCAAAGAACGGTGGTCGCGATGGTGATGGAACAAGTCCTTACGGCGGTTTCACAACCATGTCATTCCTTGAACCACACAAAATGTTTCAAAACTCGTGTTCGATATTCCAAAAGCGAGGCGACGCACTATCAGGAGATTGGACAGAACGCGTTTTAACCAAATATCCATAGAAATCCTTAGATTTGTAGAACTGACCTTCAACGTTTTGCCGCGCGAGCAAGTCGGAAAATTTGTCAATTGTCAATTGTCCGCCCTCAATCAATGTATGATTCCTCATTTCACACGTCGCAAGCGTCGAGTAAACAGGGCGCCGAGTAACAGATCCGTGCGTACCATCAAGACTACACCACGGGCTTCGTGCTTCGTGCACATCTTGGACGCCGGCGCGCCGTCATTCCCTTCGCATCGTAGAAATCACATGGCCGATGAGCTGGACGACGCACCCGGTCAAGTCGGGAAATGTGCCGAACACGAGAAAGTCAAGTCGACGCGTGCAACACAATCGATGAAGACCACCGTCGAGCGAGCGTCTCAAGAACATGCGCAAGCGAGTCGCTCTGGAACCGACCGGGCTTGGTGCACTGTGTCCATGGAGGAGCGGTTCGGTGGCAAACCGATGCCAGGTGTGGTTCACGGTGTACATGAATATCGAGTGGAATCGTCTAAAAACGCCTCCATATCCACATACCGAGCTGTTCGCTTACTTGGCTTGAAAGAAGCCATGATTTTCCCTGTTTCCAACGGCGGTCCAACTTTGACTACGCGCACCGACGGTGAGATGATGGAAATGGCTCGAAAGCTTACAAATCCTCCGCGTCTCGACAGAGTTGCGCGGATTAAGGATCTAGGCCATCATATTCCAGCGTCCACACGTCTCGATGAACGTTTACATGACATTATGGAGAAAAAGTCTGAGGTTGGGAGAGGTGAATGTACGAAAATGAAAACGCTCACATGGTTTGATGGTGACGTTTACCTGTGGAAGCAGCCACGCTCGTCTACTCCAGGGCTTATTGATCGCATATTCATCAGAATCGATTGTAGTACGGGGGAAAGGGTTCCTTTCTTAAATTGCGGCTCGAACGGGGACGAGCTGCCAGGAACGTCACAACGACAACTACGCTCCGCGTTGGCCGCTAGCAAAAAAATTGAGCGTGACCGGCGCGAGATGACTGAATTGAGAGAGATGTGGAAAAAGTACGTCAAGGGTCAAAATAAGTGTATACCCGAGTTTGAAACAGCTTCTGGATACGTATTAATACATGGAGCGAAGGCATCAAAAAAGAAATCAGATCTCAAGCAGAAAAAAGACCAGCGACAAGTCGTGATGCCTTCTACTGGAACTAGTCAGGTTGTTGTGAAACGAGAACGCGACTCAGAGCCTGCTAGGAATGCGGGTAAAAGAGTTAAAAAGGTCAAGGAGGCGGAGAAAATAGAAAACCGGAAGTCGAACGACAAACTGAAACCGAAACCAAAAAAAAGTACTCGCAAACAAGCCGCACCAATTTCAATTCCTTGGGGCGGTGAAGACGCTCCACGCGTGATAGTCATAGGAGCGGGTCCTGCTGGTTTGAGCGCGGCAAGAAGTTTGAAGAATCATGGTGTTGATGTTGTTGTTTTGGAGTCAAGGAATCGTCCGGGAGGACGCTGTCACACGTATGAGATGCCCGCGCTACCGGTGTATGGCTTACCGAGTGTACAAGTTGACCTCGGCGCGTCATTTGTTCACGGTTGTCACGAATACAACCCGTTGTTTGTGATTGCGAAGAGTAACAAAGTTACGCTGAATAACGCAGGTGGTGGTTATAGCGCCGGATGGAGTGAGAATGCTGCTTGGTACAACGCAAGTGATGGAGGACGAGTTAAACCAGCGACGGTCACTCATGCGTTTAAAATGGCTCGCAAAGCAACGAATCTCATGTTTGGAAGCGAATCAAATGATGAAATGTCATCGTTATACGAGCCATCCAAATCTAACACTGATGTTTTGGGACCAGCTGCGTTCAATGTATCACTCGTACCAAGGCGTCCTATTGACGGCATGACCAGGGAGGACTGCTCACTTCACGAAGCCTTCAGATATGCAACTGAAATTACAATGCGTTCGTTGCTAAATGGAAATAAGCGTTTCGAGGTGCTGAAGCCCGTGTACGATTCTATTCCGACCATCACATGGGCATATGTCGCCCCGATGACTGCGATTTCATTCAATGAAGCTCGAGCTTCAAACAATGAGGTGCTTGAAGCAACAGAGCAGCTCAGAAATCAGAGCGTTGAAGATTCATATAACGAAGAAGAAAGTGACGACGGTGAAGAAGAGAGCTTAGTGCCAGTTTCGGATGCAAAGGGTGAAAAAATGTTAGATCTCAGCGATGGCATGGTTGTGGATGGTTACAAAAACCTTCTCATTGATAGGTTGGTTGGGGCTGAGGACGATTGTCTGGACATACGCTACCAACGTGCCGTGACTCACGTCAGAGTAGACGAAGATAAACGCATAAACGTGCATGGCCTGGTTGAAAACAAGAAACAAGACGTTTTGTACGTGGTCACGTGCTCTAACGGTGAGAAATTTGAGTGCCAGTATGTCGTAGTGACCGTGCCGCTTGGTGTTCTGAAGAAACGCTGCATAACATTTGAGCCTAATCTATCGGTAGATAAACAGAAAGCCATATCACGTCTAGGTATGGGTACGGAAAACAAAGTTTACATGCGCTTCGCCGAAAAATTTTGGCCAAAGGCCAGGTTCATGCAGTGCACAGATGCCCGCTACCGATTCCTCAACGTGGATGCGTATGGTAAAAAGAACACGCTGCTTGTACACGTTTCTCCTCCGTATGCAAGGGATTTTGATGGAAAATCAGACAAAGAAATAGTGCTAGATGTTTGTCACGTGTTAAAAATGATGTTTCGTTTGAAAGAGACTCCACAACCGGTCGACTCAAAGGTGACACGTTGGGGGCAAGATGAGCACTCTTACGGAGCATACTCTTACATGCACGTGGGCTCGTGTACAGATGACGTCAAGGCACTCGTTGCGACAGAGCACAACGGTAGAGTATACTTCGCGGGCGAAGCGTGCTCAGTTGAGGCTGCTCAGTGCGTACACGGCGCTGTCCTTACGGGAAACGCAGCTGCCGTAGAAATTCTGTCCGTAGGAAACGTGGACATAGATGAAACTAAAATTGTCGGCGGGGCAGTGGGACTACAGCTGAAGGATGACGATAACGTTAGGTGGGAAACGTGTTCCAAATGTGACACGTCGCGTCGCATACCCGCATGCGCTACCATACGTCGACCTTGGGAGTGCAGAGATGGAGGTGCCTGGAACACGTACATGGGGAAACATGGATGTTCGTACAAAGATGAGCGCTAACTACTATCGTAGTACTAGTACATGTTGTATTACTTACTCATAGTTCAGGCATTAGTCGAAGTGAATCGAATACGAAGCGAACCACTGGCACCGGCGACATTTCGCATTTCTGCCAAGTCAGCCGATCCTCCTAGTCTTATCCAATCGTCATCTGCGTCTTGAAAGCTCAGAGATAGCGACTTTGACGTTCCTGATGGCACCTTCGAAATGATATCTCCAAGTGTCATCTCAGGGGTTATTTTGAATCGAAATACGTCCTCACCGAAGCTAGCTTTCACGGATATAATCTGAGAACTCTCTTGCACCAGGCCCTTGCGACAGGATTGCTCCCGCTTGAACACCTTGTCTGCTTTGGTAGCCTTATCAAACGTAAGTTTGATTCGGACAGTATGCGGAGATCCCGTTCGTGAAGCACACGCGAGGCATTCATCCAGGTCTTCTTCATTACGCAGCAAGCACCAGTCGTCCTCATCGTCTTTATACTTGAGTTTGCAAGCTTTCAAATTCGGGATGAGTATGCCGCTCAACGCCTCGATGAGCTCGGTATACTTTGAGGTCGTTACCAGGCGAATCCTGATCAGAGCATCTTGAATCTGCACTTTAACAACAACCGGTACGCAAGATGGTTCCTGGACTAATTCATTGATAAAGCTTGTCATTTCATCGTTCACTTTGAACGTTGCGGGATTGAAAGCGTTTGCTCCACGAACGCTTTCATCCATGCGCGGCGCCGATCGTGCGAAATTTTGGGATCCATGGACACTGCGTTCGAATCTATGAGAGACTTCTTGTTCAAGTGCATCCTTTGCATCGGTATTGCCGTGCCAACTCATGCCTCTCTGCATCTTCAAATCAGAACCTTCCTGCCAAAAGGCGCCGAGGTTTGCTCCACGGTGAACGCGCTCTTCAAGTGTACGTTTGTTAGTTTCCATCAGAGGACCATCGCCATCCAATACGGTGTGCTCACTAGCGCACAATTTTTGTGAAATGTATGACAGACTGCACGTATCGTTATCCTCCTGATCACCTCCTGTGGCCAAGCTCATCTGATTTGAGCTCGTTGGTTTGTTTGACTTCGCCAAAATATCGCTCATGCGTCCATTCTTGCTATTTAAACTGCGGCGCGGCCATCTTCGAATACCATACTGTCGACAAATTCGCTTCAACGTCGTACTACCCACTCCCAAATCCGTAGCCGCTTGTTTCAAGTGCTTGTGGAAATTCTGTTGGAGCACCTCCAAGGTGATGCCCCACAGCGCCACACCCGTCGAATTTGGCTCTGCTAGTCCGCCGCTTGCTGTCTGCGAATTCTTCATTTGACGCAGCCATGTAGTATCTGTGTCGGTAATTACTTTCGCATTCAATTCACTCTCAACTTGAGACCAAAACATCTGCACTGTCTTTGCTTGCTCACGAGGTGCCCTCAGACTTGGGTCGAGGAGGACTTCGACCAACACCTGGAGGGGTTCGCCGCTTGAGATCCCCATCAGAGCAACTTTCGCGATACACAATGCATTCAATTTGAGCAAATTGCAGGAGTGTTTCAAAAGAAAATCGCGATGTGATAGGGTGCTCAAGTCATGAAGCCAGATCATTGAACCTTTTGACCACACCTTCGCGAAAGATCCAGCCGACTGTGAAATGGCGATGTTCATAGCCGCATTTCTATAATGTGCGAAGTGAGGAGAACTCTGATAATAAGGAGCGCCCGCGGTGATTAAAGTCCCATCAACGGCGCATGGAATCCAAATCTGTGCGAAAGGAACTTGAAGTTTTGTGCAAAACATTTTAAGTCGAGACGTCACTTCATCAAACTTCAAACGAGCGCACTCATCGGAAATCCTGTTGATGAGCGCCGAAGGTGGAGCGAGAGAACTAGAGAGTCGAGAATACAACCCTCCATTAACGATCTCACGCATGACCTCCGCATACAGCGTCCCGATGTTGTCCAGTACTTGCAGGGATGTGATTTCAAAAATCACAAAAGGATGCTCGCATTCGGCGCGAAGCGTGCACGGCACGAGTAGCTGACTGTGACAACCACTTTGCACGGCCGCAGCATGTCTTCCAAATTCAGTCGAATGGTAACATTGCACCGACGGAGTAAACTCGGGGGCGTTTGTCGCATAAACACGACCTGGAACGCCTGAACCCGGCGTAAAACCATCTTGCCCGCCAATGATACAGTTCAACGAAAATCTCTTCGCATTGACCTGAAAGCTTCGAAGAGCAGCCGTATTCGTCTTGCTTACGACTCGCACGAAATCTTGGCTCGCATATAAATTCACGATTTCGTTTTTCTTTTCCACCAACCAGGCTTGTAACAGGCAGTCGCCGTACAGTCTTTTGCTAATTCCTTCAACGATTTTGACGAGTTGCCGCTGCAACCTCTCCACCGAGGTATCATTTACGATCGTATCTTCTCTCACATTTTCGCACGCCATTCGCATGAGGCGGTAGGTCTCCGATGACGAGTAGCTTTGTCTCGAGTCCGTCGAAGATGTCTCGGCCCTATTGTCGTCAGCCCGTCTCGAGCGGGAAGCCACGTTTTCCTCGTCGGTCGCGCCAACGGCTCGCGCGCCCGCGCGATGGCCCTTCGCATCCCGCCCCGCGCGTTGCCCCATACCACCCACCAATTCGAGCTCCAGGGAATCCCAGAGGTCCGGCTGAATGGGCTCCTCGAGCGTACCCTGCCCGTCTCCGGTATCGGCATCCGCCGAGGGGAGCTCATTCAAGAAGGCTGCGAGCTCTTCCTGGGGATCCATGACGCCCGGAGCGATCCGAGAGACCCAGTGCGCTCGACGGGTTCGCGGTCGGTCGCGGCGTCGGTAACCGGCCCGCCGTCGTTTGATGGGTCGAGTCGAGGTTCTGTTGTCGACGTTGTCGACACAGCGGCCGATCCGAAAGGACGCACATACTGAGAGGTTTCTTTATCTAACAAACTGAATCAGAGAGATTCACGAGGGTAGTGAAAAAGAGGGTGAAAGTGAAAAAGTTGTTGTTGGTGTGGAGGTGCGGGCCAGAACTTAGATCGACCTCAATGCGTGTAAAGTTGTGTGGATTCTTACAAGATATATTTAGCCCTAGTGGCTCCTCCTCTGTTGAGTTATGACTCATCTCATATATAATACTCGGGAAGACTATAACCATATACTTAGTGGTGAAATATTCTAACAGGAGGGGTCAAGAAGTATCAATAAATTGTGGATTACAGGCAACGGCGTGGAACCTACGAAACGAATCAAAGAGTTTTTTCTAGTTGAGCTGCTGCCGCTGCGGCACGCTTCTTTGCCGCGCGTTTCTTCGCATTCTTCAGCGCCGCGGCAGATTGTTGCGCTCCCGCGCCGGGAGGGCCGGAGGGTTCCGACGAAGGGGTCTTCGAACCGGCAGCCTTGAACTTGCCAGCCTTCATCTCTTCCTCGGAAGCTTTCGCGAGGCTGAAATTTCCACTACCACTCGTCGCGTGCGGGGGTCTGTAGGCTGTCTTAGCCGCGTGTGGAGGTCTGTACGCACCCTTCGTCTCGGCACCTCCGGAAGCCGCTCCCTGCGCTTCCACGCGCTTCGACGCGGGTGAAATCGGACGATCCTCGTACGTTCCCGTGGGAACTGGTCTCCAGAACGCCTCGTATATTTTAGTTCGCTCTTCGTGAAGCAATAAATCACCGTTGTAACGCCAAATCTTCCAACCGTTATCCACGTTGAGTCGCGGCGCGATAGTGCTCGTGAGCAGGCGCCTACCATCTGGGGACCACTCCAAGGTGACGGAACACGCCGCCCGCGTAGATCCGATCGGTTTGTATTTTCCATCCTTCATCTTTTGGAAAAATTTGACGTCTCCCGGCAAGTTTCCAAAGCCCGCGAGGGCGACGAAGCGCCCGAAAGGATTCCATCGCAACGTGTTGTGAGGACCAGCCCCGAGTTCATACTTTGGTTCGCACTTTGCCGCCTTGTAAATTGTCGCCTTGGCTGGCATGTAACCGTACACCACACCGAACTCGTCACCACATGGAGACCACTGTGCGTCGTGCACTGGACCCTCCTTGTTCAGCGGCACCGCTCCCTCGAACGATCCATCTGCCTTGAGATAGTGCAAGCAACTCTCGCCGTAGTACGACTTGTTCGTTGCGTCCACTTCGCTCGATCCCAGAATCAACACCGCGGTTCCGTCCGGAGACCACATCAAGTCCACCTCATTCACACGGAAGAACGATTTACGCACCACCGCCTGAGGATTCTCGACGACGCCCTCTTCGGTGTGGTTGGCGAGCTCGTACACTCGAACTGATCCCGGCGCCCCCTTCACCTCTGGCACGAAACACGCGACTCGCGGCGTCGGTCCCGGTGAAATCTTCGCTACTGCGACGGAAGGCACGCGCAAACGAACGTGATGATCGAATCCCTCGCTCGGTCGAATGATTTGTATCTCGTTACTCACGCATCGAACGACGGTGGCGTCGTCGTCGCTAAACTGAAAGTACGGCCACTCCGCCTTGAGAAACTGTCTCTGAAACACCTCATACACCTTGCGAGGCTCCGCCCCCTCCGCGATCCCCTCCAAGCTCCACAACGTCAAGTTCTTCTCGTCCTTCGCCGCGCCCGTGGACGTTTGCTTTTGATAAATCGCCAAGTATTTCTTCGCCGGGGAAAACGCCAACGCCGACGGCCCGTTCAGCGTCATCGAGCCTCTGAGCGCGTACGGTTCCTTCGTCGCGTCGTACACGTCCACCCTCTTCGCGCTCGCGCACGCGAACAGCATACCATCTCGCGAATACGTCGACGTCACTCCCTCCGTTTCCGCCTCCGTCGTCGCCGTCGCTCGAAACTCGTGCGTCGCGTACGCCGCCGTCGCCGCCTCGTCGCTCGCCGCCCCGATGGTGCTCGGGACGTCGTGAAACTTCCAGTGTTTCATCCCCACCGGCGTTCGCTCCGTGATCATCGCCTCCTTCATCGTCGTCGTCGTCGTCGTCGTCGTCCTCTCCGTCTCCGTCTCCGTCGTCGTCCGTCGTCACCGCGACGCTCGCTGACGCGCGCGCGCGCGCTCGATCGCCGCCGCGCACGATGACGCTCGCCCTCGATCGACCGACCGATGGAAGATCGAGACCGATCGACCGATCGATCGAGACCGACCGACCGATCGACCGATCGAGACCGACCGACCGATCGACCGACTCGATCGACGCGCGCGATGTGAAACGAAACCAACTCGACCGATGCACGTCGATCGATCGACCCATCCTTCGTCGATCGTCGACGTCCATCGATCGACTTTCATCGATCGCGATCGACTTTCATCGATCGACTTTCATCGATCGCGATCGAGACCGGTCGAGGCGCGCGCGCGCGCGCGGGCGCGCGGGTGCATGCATGATTGAGGACGCGCGGCGAGTCTCGACTCGCGAGACGCCGACGCGAGGCGTTGACGGGAATCGAGCGTCGAGCGTCGAGAGGGGCGTCGAGAGGGGAGTCGCGATCGGTCGCCGCGCGCGGCCGCGTCGACGAGCGAGCGTCGAGCGCGTCTCGTCGAGGCGGTGCGGCGGTCGAGTTTGGTCGAGTTTGGTCGAGTTCGGTTCGTTTGAACGACGAGGAGGACGCCGACGAGGCGCGAGCGAGGGGAAGCGAGCGTGCGCGAGGACGAAGGAAGAAAGGAACGCGTTTGAGCGGAGGCGAAGCGGGGGCTCGAGCGATGAGCGCGAGTGTGGGACGACCGGGAGGCGTCATGGCGTTGGAGGATGGGTGGGGGTTCATGCAGGTGCGTCGAGAGACGCGAGCGACGCGCGCGGTTTCTTTCTTACGTTTCGGGACGCGATCGTGGACTGACTGGCGAGTGGTGCGCGCGCGATAGGACGGTATCATGAAACTGCGCGGTATTCTCGATAAGGAGGACGCCGAACCGTTCACGTCGGAGGAGTATATGAATCTGTACACGTACGTCTCGACGACGCGACTCGCGGATGGGCGGTTGACCGATCGCGAAACGCGCGGGCGACGCGTCTATGTACGCGCGCTCGGGGGCGATTCGGGAGAAGGGTGATGGACTGACGACGGCGACGATGTCTCGACTCGCGCGTGATCTGACGCAGGACCATTTACAACATGTGCACCCAAAAGGCTCCCTACGACTATTCCGAACAGTTGTACGAGCGTTACGAAGCCGCCTTTAACCAATACATCAACGCAAAGGTTTTACCGACGTTGGTCGAGAAGAAGGGCGAGTACATGCTCAAGAGTTTAGTCGCACGGTGGGAGAATCACAAAATTATGGTGAGATGGTTATCGAAATTCTTCAACTACCTCGATAGATACTACATCCCGCGCCATCACTTTCCGCCCCTCAAGGATGTCGGCGTGAATTGTTTTCGAAGGTTGGTGTACAAGGAGGTCAAGTTGAGCATGAAGATGGCGGTGTTGGAGCTGATCGATAAAGAGAGAGACGGTGAAAAGGTTGATCGAGCGCTCATCAAGAACGTCACGTCAATCTTCGTGGAGATGGGTCTCGGAACGATGGACGCGTATCAAACGGATTTTGAAGCCGACTTGTTGGAGCACACGTCGTCGTTTTACGCGCGCAAGGCGACGCAATGGATCGCTGAAGATTCTTGTCCGGCGTACCTCATCAAAGCGGAAGAGTACTTGAATAGCGAACGCGATCGCGTCCGACAATACTTGCATCAAAGCACGGAGTCCAAACTGATTTCAAAGGTTGAACAGCAGCTCCTCGAGCAATACGAGACGGAACTGTTGGAGAAGGAAAATAGCGGATGCGCGGCTCTCTTGATTGACGACAAGAAGGACGATTTGGCTCGCATGTTCCGACTCTTCAGTGCTGTTCCAAAGGGGTTGGTTCCGATAGCTAGTATTTTCAAGTCGCACGTGCAAAAGGAAGGCATGAGCTTGGTCACGTCGACGGAGCAGGCGGCGCTCGCCATGAAGAAGAAGGGCGAAAAGCCGTCGGCGACGACGTCCGTCGAGCAAATGTTTACCCGCAACGCGATCGACCTTTATGACAAGTACAATAGTTATGTGAAAGACTGCTTCGGTGCGTCCGCTCTCTTCAATCGGGCGCTCAAGGAAGCTTTTGAATACTTTTGCAACAAGGGCATCGCCGGCAACTCGACGGCGCAACTTCTCGCCGACTTTTCGGATAAGTTGCTAAAGAAGGGTGGGAGCGAAAAATTGAGCGATGAGAAGATGGAAGAGACGTTGGAGAAGATTGTGAAAATTCTCACCTTCATAAGCGACAAGGATCTATTCGGAACTTTCTACGGTAAAAAGCTCAGTCGACGCCTCTTGCAAGACACCTCGGCGAGTCAAGACCATGAGCGATCAATTTTGAGTAAACTGAAAACGCAGTGCGGTCAACAGTTCACGTCGAAAATGGAGGGCATGCTCAACGACATTCAATCTACGTCTCAGACTCAATCTCGTTTCAAGGCTTGGATCGAAGAAGATTCGAGTCGTCAACCTCCGGTTGATTTGAACGTGACGATTTTGACGCACGGGTTTTGGCCGCAAGCGGCGGGTCCCGAGCATGAGCTCTGCGACGAGTTTGCGCGATGCGTTGAGATATTCCAAAACTTTTACGACAACACACAAAACACCAGAAAGCTTTCATGGATGCATCAACTCGGTTCTGCCACGATAGTCGTCAAGTACGCGTCTAAACCGATCGAAATGGTCATGCAAACTTTCCAAGTGACGGTGCTGCTGCTCTTTAGAACAGTGAAGGAGTTGACCCTTCGTCAGGTTGTGGAGAAGACCAAGTTACCGGTCGACGATGCGAAAAGAGTCCTGTACTCCTTATCGTGCGCCAAGTACAAAATTTTGAACAAGTCTTCGGAAGGGAAAACCATAGATCTCGACGACATGTTCACGTTCAACGAAAAGTTTACCGACCGATCGAGGCGCATCAAAATCGGACTGCCAGCGATGGACGATAAGAAGGCGACCATAGCGACCGTCGAACACGATCGTCGACACGCCATCGACGCCGCCATCGTCCGCACCATGAAAACTCGCAAGTCTCTGGCTTACAACGATCTTGTCATCGAGGTGGTCTCTCAACTCAAGCAAAAGTTCATCCCTGAGCCGAAAATGATCAAGATGCGCATCGAGGGTCTAATTGAGAAGGATTACATCGAGCGTGACAAGGAAAACGCGCAAGTTTTCAGATACGTGGCTTAGTCGGTCAAAATAGTCGATACGAATCAATACTAGCTGTAATTTTCATACGAAACATTTGAGACGCTCTCGAACATTACAAATTGATGTGAGCTTTGCACGACGCGTGTCAACTCACCCTCACCCAAATACTAGTTTCTAAACAAGCCTTCCGCACCGCACTTAAAGAGTGACGTGGTTCGGGCGCTTGTACTTGAAAGTCGTCTTCGTGGCCTTGCTCGGGTGACGCATCACCTTGTTCACGACGGGGAAAGACAAGTTGTCTTGGAGGAATTGACGGGTGTTCTCACGGCGAACATCCTTGGCTTCAACCTCCGCAATCTTAATGATTTGCAAGCAGGAAGCGCGCACACGGTGGCGGGACGCCATTTCCTCGTAGAGCGCATCAACAGCAGCGTTCATCGTCGTCTCACGGTACTCCTTGTAGGAGTTGTGGTAGCCCGTGCGGGACTGGTAACGGATCCAGACGCCGAAGTTCTTCACAGTCGTCGTGTCGGCTTCGAAGATCTGCGCGTGGCAAAAAATCCAATGAGCGAGCAAAGAATGGTCAGTCGCCGTACCCTCTCGGTGTGCATACGATATCACTATTCACCCCACGCGCCGTCTGATCACGCCTCTCACCCGCGCGCGTCGTCATCCGTCTCCCTCTCCGTCGTTTGCGCGCGTCTCGCGTTTCGCCATCCCTAGGGCTTTCCGAGTGGCGGGGGATGCGCACGCACCTCGTTGCAGGCGATGATTTGGCCGTTCGCCTTCTTAACCTTCTTGAGGCGAGACATGAAATACCTGTACACGTCATGAAACATCGCGCGCGGTCAGTGCCCGTTCGCAATCGCGCGCGGTCGCTTCGTCCGTAATCGCCCCACCGGACCCGGTCCGAACCTCGCGAGCGTGCGCCTCATCCGAGTCGTCCGACGTACCAAAACTTCGATCGCGCCTTGACGGAATCGAGCGCCCAGAGCTTCATGCGGAACACTTCCGGCTCGGGTTGCGCTTCGGTCGGCACGTGTCGGCCGACAACTTGGTATTGGTGGTACTGCGCGGGGAGAACGCGCGTCATCGCGTCGTGTCAGTCGCCCACATCTCTCTCGCCGCGGCGATCATCTTCACCCCGCCCTCGCCTCGCGCGCGTTCACCACCGCACGAATCACCGCGAACGCGTCGCGTGCATTTCACTCTTCCATCTCGGACCATCACCACCGCTCCCCAGTCCGCGTCCACCGTCGCGCGCGCGCCCTCGCGCGCCCACCGCGATCGAGCCGAAACCCCAAACCGCTTGGTCCGGTCGCCCGGTCCGTCGACGCCTTCGCGTCCACCGCATCGAGCCACCACCGCGTCACCGCGCGCGTCGTCGTCGTCGTCGTCGTCGTCGTCGCACGCACCCTCAACTTCGCCATGATGCCGTGCGAGGCGCGTCGCGTAGAGGCGGACGGCGCCGCGCGCGTCGCGAGTTTCACCGACCGGACGGGCGCGTCCTCGGGCCTGAGACCCAAATGGTCCGTGTTTGACCTAAAGTACGCGTGAGACCATCCACAATCGTCTCGCCGGACGAACGGACGCACGGCGCGCCGGCGCGACCAGAGACGGCGCGACCGGAGACGTCGACGCGCGCGACATGTCGTGGACGACGACGACGACGTCGTCGTCGTCGACGTCGTCGTCGACGCGCGCCGGCGTCGCGCGATCGGTCGCGACGGCGCGCGCGAACGAGCGCGTCGTCGGAGGGGGGACGGGGATGAGGATGATGTCGCGTCGTTTTGGCGCGGTGACGCGCGTGGAGACGACGCGTGGGACGCGCGCGCGCGCGGTGCGCGTGGAGACGATGCGAGGGTCGTTCGGCGCGGCGGAGACGTCGAGGGCGACGAGCGGGGGGCGCGCGAGGGGAGAGAATTACGGAGGGCGGAGAGACGCGGCGACGCGCGCGGCGCGAAGGCCGAACGCGAGCGAATACGCGGCGGCGACGACGTCCAAGGGTAGTGGAGGGAGCGCGTTCGAGCGCGCTGGAGGATTATTGTACGTGCGTAACTTTTTTGAACCGGAGACGTACGAGCGCGTGGCGAAGGAGTGCTCCAAGCTTCGCGAGAGCGTGACGGCGGAAAACAGAGCGTGCGCGCGTCATAGATTAGGAGTCATGGTACCGATGGATAATTTCGTGCACGAGGCGTGCGTGGCGAGCTCGGTGGCGGAGCGACTGGGGACGCTGCTGCTGGGAGAAGAGAACGATGGTGATTTAGTGGCGGGTGACGTACCGGTGGAATTCAGAATATACCCCGTCGGCGGGTCCATGGATTGGCACAAAGACGTCGCGCTGTACTCGAAACCACAGTTTGAGATCGTTTTCACGGTGACAAATACGAGCGATAGCACGACGGAATGGGAGGATGAGAGAACGGGGATGCGATACGGAGGCTGGACGGAGCCCAACTCTGTTATCGTCGTCCGAGCGGATGGCGCGCCGCACCGGGTCACCGCGGTGACTCGAGGGGAGAGATCGATAGTCAAGTTTGTTCTCACGCAGACGCTAGAAAAGACGGACGATTTCTTCGATAACCTACTCACTTATACGCATTAAAATAATCTTTTGTTGTAATTTACCGCATGTCCCGGCAAGCTTCATCGAGGCACCCTGAACGCGAGATATCTTCGCACCCAACGTTCTAATTCTTCGCTAATAATATTCCATATCTCGAGCGAGAGCTTTTCCTTCGCACACGGCTCTTTCAACCCTTGTTCACCACCCTTCCGCGCGTCCCTTCGCAACTCGATCGGTTGTTTGTGATTGACGCCCGCGCTGTGGCGCCAAATCGCACTCTTCACTCGATCCGTTACGTTCATGTCGTCGCCAAAGCCGAGACTTTTACCGGCGTCCACGACCTTGAGTCGAATCGAGGGCACTTGGAGGACGTTCTCTACGCAGCTCGAGACGTGGAAATCAACGGCGGCTATCGGTATGTCGTCGCGTCTCATGAAACCTCCGAAGTGGGTGCGCTCGTTCTCCGTCGTCGCGTCGAAAATCAATTCGAGATACGTCAACCAAGGTGATTTGACGTCCGATTCGATGATTTCTGGATTAAGCAGGGCGTCGTAATCGACCGGTACATTCGCATCACACGACATTTGCGTGAATCTTTCGAGCCACACGCGTGAAAATCCGTGCAACATCGCGACGTCCCCGGGCATTCCGCCAAAGTGAGCGCGAATAATCAAGGACTGCACAACGGTAGATTCGTCGGGCGACTCACTCAATTTCGTTTCGACGTCATTCAGAGTCAACGGTGTATTAGGACCGTACGCGGGTTCATCTCTGACCTGAACTGCCGCCAGTTCTCCGGCAATGCGAATGACGGATGCGCGCAACGCATCCGTCGGTTCGAAACCTTTACTCGTCGCACACATCAGCCACGTTAACACGGCAATATCCGGATGTAAGATGGCGTCCTCGACGGATATGATGACGAGTCTCCGAACGAGCTCGACGAACGAAGAGGAGGATAGACACATGTGCGTGGCGATTCGACTCGCCGCGACGGCTCTTCCTCTCCTTATGTTCTTTTGCAGGGCAGATTTGATCAGGCTCACCTTGAGTTCCTCACTACCCGCGCGCTCGCGCGACGCGCGCACCTCGCTAAACTCTCGAGCGTCTGATAACCCTTGTAAAATGAAACGATCTCGCTCTGACCCTTTGAAATCGCCGTTGACGTCAACTGCGAGCTTCAATGTCGTCGCGCACGTCGAACCGCTTGCGAGCTTCTCCTTCACGACCACCTGCCCAGACCACGCCCGCTTCGACTCGGACAACGGTGACGTTTTCCCCAGAGTGACGCGCCAACGTTCGCGAGACTTGTCGTACGAGAGCGCGTAGGACCGAACGCGTTCGCGCTCGCGTTGCGCCGCCATCATGCTCGCAAACGCATTCTTCGTACCATCCTTCGCCGGTGTGCACACGTCATCCAATCGCGCGATTGATTTCACCCCGGATCGTTCGATCGGCCTCTTCTCGACCACGCCCTCGCAAGCATCCACGTGCGATGCAAAAAACACGTTTGCCACGTTCGAATCACAAATCGGGCATCTCCGAAACCTAGACCCCGAATCCATCGTCGACGTTTTCACCCTCTTCCTCTCCCCGGACGTCGTTTTTTCTTCCTCCGACCCGTCCCCCACCGCATCGTCTCGACGCGCTCTTTGAAAAAAAGACGCGATGCTCCCTCGTCTCGTCGCCGACCCCATGACCGCGACCTCCCTCGTTTCACCCTCCCGCGCCCTCACGCTCGCGCGCCACCGAGTCCACCCACCTCACGCACCGCCTCCTGAATCGTCACCCGTATCCTCTCCGTCAATCCTCTCGCCCCGATGCGCCCTCGCGTGATCAACACCTTGACGCGCGCGAGGTGCTCTGTTTCAAATTCGTCACCCTCGCGATCGCCTCCGCGCGCCTTGGTTCGCCGAACCGCCGCGACGGAACGCGTCGACGGTTCGTCCGACTCGCGCTCGCGCTTCGTCATCGACCGACGCCCGCGCGAGCGACCGACCGCGTCGCCGTCGCCGGTCGATCGCGTCGAGACGGCGATCGCGTCGACAACTCTCGTCTCGACTCCTCACTGTGTACCCATATGAAGACCACATGTCTCATACACGACGTACGAAACGCCAATCATTTCACCGAGAGGCGGGGTGCCGACCACCGTCACCGTTAATGCATTACCCGACGGGCGCGACGACTCGGCGTCACACGCGCGCGCGAGACCACTCGCGAGCGAACGAACGAGCGACGACTCGCTTCTTTTTTTTTACTCCGAGCGACGCGATGGCGTGCAATTCGTGCGGTGACGGATGCGCGTGCGCCCCGGGCGGGTGCGCGTGCGCGAACGCGACGACGTGTGATGCGTGCGGACACAAGACGTGCGGGTGCGCGCGGTGTCGATGCCCGTGCGATTCGTGCGCGTGCCAATCGAAGTGATGGGTGCGGCGGATTTTTGTTCGGCGGTGTCTTTCGTCGCGCGCGCTCGGGGCGCGAGCTTCGAGGGCGAACGCGGAGGAGGATGCCGCCGAGGGGAAGGTTGGGTGCCCCCGCGCGCGCGCGCCGTTTGATCTCTGACGCGGTGTCGTCGAAACCCGAGGAGGGATCTCGGCGTTCGAGAATCATCGATCGATGCTTATGACTTGTAATACACTGTAAAATCGTGCACATCCCGTGATGTATCCTATGAAATGGAAATGGCAAATGGCTTCTAGCTTCTACGCGTCTAAAAAAAACGTCGCCGCGTTTACTTTTTCTCCTTCTTGGCCTTCTTCTCCTTCTTGGCCTTCTTCTCCTTCTTCTCCTTCTTGGCTTTCTTCTCGGTGGACCGATGTTTCTCACCTTGATCGTCTGAATCATCGAAATTCGTCTTCCGTTCGCCCGTCCACTCGGATTTCAGAATGCCTCGTCCGCCCAAGCCGCGCTTCGTGCCCTTGTGCACCATCGTGTCGTGCGCCTTTTTAAATAACGCCTCTTGGTCACCTTCACTGAACCCTCGGCGTCCCTTCTCCCCGGTCTTTCCGCCGTCATCGTTCAGATCCTTTTCGCGTTTCGATCCGACCACGCCGCCCCAGGCGAAACCGGCGCGACTCCACCAGTCGCTCTTCTTCGTGCTCGCCGACTGTTCTCCCTCGTACTCCTCGGCGGTGAGCGTCGCGCTCTTCTCACCCGTCTCCCCGTCCCGTTCGTCGTCGTCACCACCCGATGTTTTCTTCTTCTTCTTCTTCTTCT
>CEUV01149553.1_pt1 | contig 19196 bp, 18 predicted proteins | sample 356401 | NCBI WGS metagenome assembly CEUV01 (sample SAMEA2622710, study PRJEB7988) | marine metagenome | isolation source: saline water (ENVO:00002010), including
TGAATGAATGCACGCATCGGCTTCGAAACGATCGATCGATCGATCGAGTCGATGCGCGCGTGACGTGCGAATGATTGCGAATGCACGCATGCGTGAATGGGATGACGCGACGATCGAATCGAATCGAATCGATGACGGGAGACGGGCGCGCGAGACGGCACGGCGCGGCATGGGACGGAGCGACGAGGACGAGGATTCGGAGGACGAGCGCGGAGAGTCCTCCGCGCTGGGGGTTCTGGGAGGACCGGCGCTGGACGCGTCTCTGGGAGGACTCGGGGCGATGGATGCCTCGCGCGTGGGTCGGCACGTCGGACGACGAGGGACGACGACGACGGAGACGACGACGGAGACGGGAGACGGGAAGAGGGAGGGCGAGGGAGAGGGAAGGGCGATCGAGGTGAATCCGTTCGAGGTGGACGAGCGAGAACTGGAGGCGCGGGCGAGCGAACCGATGGGCGTCGGGATGGAGGAGACGGAGACGGAGACGGAGACGGAGACGGCGGGAAACGGAGACGATGTCTCGAACGTCGCGATGAGAACGCCCGGAGGTGGGGTGTTGGAGAATGGGAGTTATCACGCGGGCGATGGGATGACGTACGGAGATTTACTCGCGCCGCCGCCGTCGTACGCGGATAGCGTCATGTACACGCAGCCCGAGATTCAACCGTCGGCGGACGCGGCGACGAACGATGGTGGAGGTGGGATCGGTGCGGCGACGACGATGACGGTGTTTCTGGATGAAAATGAACAAGGTGGCGACGAGGGGATGCTGAAAGTTTCGGTGAGCGATCCGAAGATTGAGGCCGACACGACGTCGGCGCTCGTCGGGAAGAGAGTGACGCACTACAAGATTACCACTCGAACCAACATTGCGTCGTATATTCACAAAGAGGTGGTCGTGTGGAGACGTTTCCGAGACTTTGTGGCGCTCGATACCAGGCTGAACGCGCTGCATCGCGGTTATTTCATTCCTCCGCGACCGGAGAAAACCGTGGTGAATTCCACTGGCGACAGCTTCATTCAAGAACGAACGGTGCAACTTCAGCAATACCTCAATCGTATCGCCACGCATCCGAAGCTTCGTCTCGGTGATGCGCTAAGAATCTTTTTGACTCATCAAGATCTGGGCGCGAGCCTGGATTGGTTCAACATGGCATCCGGAGTGCCGGCCGCGACGCTCGGAGCGACTCCGAGTAGTCCGGAGACGCCACAGCGGCCCCCGCTCACCGTGTCTTCTCCAGGGCAATCTCGCGACTTCGGTCGGTTCTTCAAAGAACTCAGACAAACCGTCGTGCAATCAACCGCTGTGACTACCGTCGGTGACGCTTTGGGATTGGATACGCCCAAGCCTAAAGTTATGGAGGAAGATGCGGCTTTCTTGGTTGAGAAGGATAGAGTGCATCGAATCGAACACGAGCTCTCTGGAATGTCTTCCAAGGCGACCAAACTCTTGACGCTGCAACAAAAGTACGGCGAAGCTGTTGGGGAGTTCGGTATGGAGTGTTTGAAGTTTGCAAAGCTTCAAGAAGAAGAGGGCACGCGCCTCGGCAAGTACAGTGAAAATGGTATCGATTGCATGACTGCCGCAAATGAAATGAGAAAAGCCGGAAACACTTCGGTGCGAGTGAGTCGCTTGGCTCGATCTGCAACGTCACAAACTGCGCAGGCACTGAATCCTCTTCACGATTACTTGAAGCTCATGCCCTCAGTCCGTCGATCGATTGGAGAAAGAAATGAATCTTTGTTGACTCTCCAAACGATGCTCGCTGAAACCGACAGATTGGAAGCGCGCATCGCCAAGCTCACGCCAGATTTCACAAAGATGAAAAAGGTTGAAGATTTGAAGCTCGAGCTGGATGCAACGCGCGCTACTGGTGAACGGGCTCGAGAGGATTACAACACGATTCAAGAACGTCATCGAGAGGAATTTTCACGTCTTGAAAAAGAACGCGTGGGGCAGTTTCACTCGATGCTGTTAAACTACGCTCGTGTTCAAGTTGCGAATGCTGAACGATCACTCTCACTTTGGCGCGGGCTCGCCGAAGAATTCGGCGCCTCGGCGGACGAATGGCGCACTCCCAAGCCCGAGAGGGCTGACGTCGTCGATCTCTAAACAACTCATCGTTTGTACCATCTTGTAACGCAATTTCCAATTACAACATTGCATTGACGAAGCTAATTGACTTTAATTCTCGGAGGCGATCTAGGGGCAGTTCCCAGAGACTTTGCTGGAGTCTTCGCTCCCCAGCGTTCCGCACTGGGCGTAATCTTTGATGACTTGTCCAGTGAACGCGTCCCCCACGAGTGAATCGCGATCCCAAACGCCAGCTTGAACCCAATCGCGAGTAGCATCACCCCGAGACCTACACTCACACCACTAAAATACACCAAAACTCTGTCGAATATTCCTCTAGTGAGCACGTCCGAGGACATCGCACTTTGTTTCAGCGTGCGATAGAGACCTGGCACGACTCGAATAATGACAGCAGCGGGAGCAAGTGGAACGAATCCAACGACTTGGTGAATCTTGTACGACTGCGTCAAGTGCACGTGGTCTCGGCATATTTGTCGATAGAATCTTCGATAGACACCTGGACGAAGAGAGTTGAATTTCGCCATGAATGAGTGCTTCACAACGTCCACGAAGATTTCTGAACCCAGCACGAGGAGAATATCATTCAAGAATTTCGCGGTGAACGCGGCTTCTATGCTCCCTGCCGCCATGATTCGTTGCGCTCCGACAAACATGAGACACACGCAGAGATGCACTCGTTCAATGACGTCCAATCTACTCACACCAAACAGTTTTTCAGGATCTTGCTTCTTGAAGACGTGTCCTTTCATCTCTGAAAAATTGTTCGAGATGAGCACGAGTAGCATCGCGTTCGTGTGGCTATTGATCGCGACTGAAAGGGTCACAGCGTGCGTCAACAACACAAAAGTGTGCGCGACCGTCGCACACGTGGACAAAATCACATCCACTGCCAGTCTAAAAACGGAGTGCACTTGGTCCATTGCCGAACCATCAGTCGCCATGGTCACGCATCCGTGCACGCTATTTTGTAACGCATCGAGGACGTTACTGCTAAAAGAACACAACAATTTGTCGAAAGTTTCCATCACGGCGCACGCCATATAAAGCTTGATGACTTCCTGACCTCGAATGTAGTGGTAAATCACGCTAATGTCCAGCATGTGCGTGTACGTAACCGCGACGCAGAGCATGAAAAGCCACAACACGTCGTTCAAGTGCTCTCGAGCGTACGGATGAATACCCCACGCGCGTCTCTTTGAGGACTTTTTATCTCCCGAATTGAGGGTCGCCACCGACCAGAGCAAACGAACCGTCTGTGACATTACGCGAACCGGCAGCGACGTGAACAAGCCCAATATCGCGTCGGCGCAGAGCAACCCACCGTACAGACAAAACTTCTCCAGCGCCAACGGTATGTACCACAACAAATCAAACACTCGCTCGCGCGCGTGCGACATATCCGGATCGTCCTCGCGTTCACCGACGCAAAAGCCCAACTCGAGCGCGCAGTACTTCCACACGGATTCCATCCCGCTCGGTCGTTCTGCCTCTCCTCGATTCATAGACGTCGTCCAATGCCTCAGCGCGTCCATCTCCAGGCTCTCCGCCGCGGTCGCGCCCTCCTCGCGCGCGTTCATCGTCCTCACCCCCGCCCGCTCGTCTCCATCGTCGCTTCGTCCATTCGTCTCGCGCCCACTTCCGCTCGCGGCGCCCTCGCGTCGTCGCAACCCGACCTCCATCTCTCTCTCTCTCTCTCGCGCGCCCCTCGACGACGCAGCGCTCGTCGACGCTCCCGCGACGTCTCACCGCGAGACGTCTCGACCCCCACCCGCTCGTCCCTCCCGACGCGCGCGGACCGAGCGCACGCGCACGGACGCGCGCAATCCGACAATCCAATCCAAATCAATCCAAATCAAAGTCCGAGACGTCGACCGGTCGAACGCGAACGCGCGCGCGCGCCCGCGAGCGCGGACCTCGGCGTCGAACGCGAACGCGAACGCGCCCGCGCGCGCCCGCCCGCGAGTGCGCACCCGCCGACCCCACCGTCCCGTCCGTCCCCGTCTCGGCGTCGTCGCGAACACCGCCTCTCGACGCTCGCGTCGTAGTTACTCGTGTTTGAATGCGATGAAAAACGACAGACCAATTTTCAAAAAATTCGCGCCCATCGGTCGGTCGGTCGGTCGGTCGGTCCGTGAATTAGGTCTTATGACGGTCTGTGACTCGTCAATGTGTCCCCTTCGGTGCCCCGACAGGACAGCCATCCGCCCCGGCGGCGGCAGTGCGAGGCGCGACGCGGGCGCGCGCGATCGTGGCGAGCGAGCGAGCGAGCGAGGCGCGCGAGGGACGAAACGGGAGATCTCTCTCTCTCTCTCTCTCCGTCGTCGACGGTGGCGAGCGCGCGCGGGGGCGGCGCGAGTCCGTCGTCGCGCGAGAGACCGGACCACCGTTCGGCGATTGTTTCATCCCCGCGCGCGCGCGCGCGAGCGAGACGCGGGAGACGCGGGAGACGCGACGCGCGGAGAGAGTCGTCGGCGGAACGGGACGAGCGGCGATGTTTAAGGCGGCCGCAGCGTCGTCGCAGGCGAACGGGACGAGCGAAAACGCGGGCGGTGACCTGGGCAGTTCGCCGTCGTGGAGGTGCGCCGCGCGCGCGCGTCGCGGTGGGGGTTTCGAAGTCGCGGGGCGAACGGCGAGCGAGCAAGGCGCCGAGGGCGAGGGAGGGTAGACGATCGAGGGCGACGCGACGAGTGGATTGGAATAATTTTCATCCATCGTTCGAGCGCGTCGAGGGGGCGAAGACGGGCGCGCACGAGCGCGAAGTGGGCGTCGATCGAGCTCGGGAAGAGGACGTCGGCGACCGCGGAGCTGGCGTTCGGCCGTGCTCGTCGGACGCCTCGTGCGGGGTCGGCGACGGGGGCGACGAGGGTCGGGGGGGGGATATGTAGACGCGACGACGCGAGAGCGCGTTGACTGACGCGAGTTTGCCATCGTTTTCACTTCGCTCGATGAACAGGGAGTACGAGAGCTCGTTTTCTAGACTGCTAAAGGAGGAGTCTCGAGGAGCCGACGATCTCGTGCGAAGCGCTTCGGCCGTGGATCTGTCGTACACTGGGAAGGATTCGAGTCCTGGCGGGGCTAGTGATACGGATAGCGCTCACAACTCTGAACATTTCGGCTCGTCCGCGGGATTTGGTAAGGATGGTTTGTTTGGCGTGTCGAGAGACGACGGCGCTGTCCCGTCCAACCTCGGACGAACCGCCTCCCACGGGGACGCGTTCAGCGATAGTGCGTTCGGGCTACCGAATGATCTGAGTGGTATGGGCGGTAATATGGTTGGTAATGGTTTGACTGGTGCGACGGATGTTGTGAGTGCGTTTTCGAACTTAGGTTTGGGAACGGACGTGCCTCTCCGACCGTCGACCGCGCCGCTCCCGCCTCACGGAGCCGCCGCAGGTCAGGGATACGTGAACGCTGCGTCTCGGTTCGGTGGTGAAACTCAATCTCAAAGATCTTCACCGGCGCCGGGTGTTGGTGCGTACGGAGGCTTGGGAGCGGGTGCGGGTGCGGGCGCAGGCGCGGGCGCGGGCGCGGGTGTGGACAAGAACGCCATGCTTCAGCTTCAACTGCAGCAGTTGCAGCAGTTGCAACAGCTTCAAGGTGTGCCTTCTCTTCCTGTGGATGCGTTCGGTCTAGGCGGAGCTGCGAATGGTTTAGGTGGTGTGTCGGGAGGTATGCCGGTTCAGACGCCTGAGATGGCTCAGCTGCTTGCGGCGAACCTCGGCAACGCAGGTATGGGTGGCGTTGGTGGCGGCGCTTACGGTGCCAACAACGGTCAGCCTCAGTCGATGGCTGAAGTCTACCAGGCGGCTTATACCGCTGCGTTCTACGCGCAACAGCAGCAGTTGCAGAACCTGATGCGCATGCAGCAAGTTCCTGGCCTCATGGCCCAAAATCTATCACCGCAACAGCTACAGCAGTTCGCTGGTCTCGACGGTGGGATGGGTGGCTTGGGTGGAAACGACGGTGGGCACGGTGGTGGACGCATGAACGGTCGAGATGATCGCTCTCGCGTCGGTAGAACGATGGGAAGAAACCGCAGTGGTGATCGAGGCGACCGTTCTGGAGTTGGCTCTCAGTCGCTCTCTGGTTCGGTGACTCGCTCTGACTCTCCGCCATCTGAGGCTGAAATCGCCGAGATGGATAGCCGATTTGTTTCTGTTGAAAACTGCGTCGGCCAGATTTCTGTGCTTGCGCGTGATCAACACGGCTGCCGATTCCTGCAACGCAAGTTCGATGAGGAAGGTGCCAAAGCAGTTGACTTGTGCTACGATGAAATCATCGCCGAAGCTGTTGAGTTGATGATGGATCCGTTTGGAAACTATCTCGTGCAGAAGTTGATCGAATGCTGCAGCGACGAACAACGTTCGGGAGTCTTACGAGCGGTTTCTGTTGTGAGGGATGATGCCGTCGACGGTTTGCCTGAGCTCGTCACGATCGCTTTGAACACACACGGTACCCGTGCGGTCCAAAAGCTGATTGAGATGCTCAACTCTCCGGAAGAGGTGTCCCTCGCGACGAGTGCTTTGCGACCGGGAGTCGTTACTTTGATCAAGGATTTGAATGGTAATCACGTCATTCAGCGTTGCCTTCAACGATTATCATCTGAAGATAATCAGTTCATCTATGACGCGGCAAAGGTTCACTGTGTGGAAATCGCAACTCATCGTCACGGTTGTTGCGTACTTCAGCGTTGCATCGATCATGCGATCGACGAACAGCGCCGTCCACTGGTGCATGAGATTGCTTCTCAAGCTCTCGTACTTTCTCAAGATCCTTTTGGCAACTACGTTGTTCAATACATCTTGGATTTGGGATTGTCGTGGGCTAACGGTGAAGTTATGACTCAACTTCTCGGCAACTACGCGGAGCTTTCGATGCAGAAGTTTAGCTCCAACGTTGTCGAAAAGTGTCTCAAGCTCGCGGATTCCTCATTGGAGAAGAACCGTAACACCGTGGTGCGAGAGATCATGCAGTCACCTCTGTTGGATCGTCTTCTCATGGATCCTTATGGCAACTACGTCGTGCAGTCTACGCTTACTGTGACTAAAGGTGTTCTTCACACTGAACTTGTCGAGCGTATCAGACCACACTTACCTTTGATCAAGAACAGTCCGTTCGGAAAGCGCATCCTGCGATTGCTACTGGAGAACAAGAAGTAAAACAGTCAATTTTTTTGTGTTTTCCAGTTTAAGTTGCAAGTGGGTGAGAGGGTGATGATTTCGTTTCACTGAAACGAGATCGTGTAAATCATGACACGTCTAAAAATGTCTTCTACCAGTATGCTCTATTCACGAGCATACTCGTAGAAGACGAGCATACACAATGAAACGCAGCGTGATCGTTTGAGCAATCGAACGAGTCCACGCTTTCTGCAGTGTGCAACCGAGCGGCGGCGTTCCGTTCGACGCGACGCATCGACTCGGCTGCACCATATACAATTACTCGAGGTTATGTAATAATATCATTCATTGCTTCAAGATCTCGCTCCCGAACATCTTATAGTCGCTCGCGCGACTTTCTCATCCGGCGACCTCGGAGCGAACGGCCGGCTGAGCGAACGAAGAATCGCGGCGCCCAGGGTTGGGTGGTCACATCTCCGCTCGCGTCATGGGTTGCTGCGCGTCGTCCCCGGCGTACGACGACCACGCCACGGTCGAAGAGAGACGTAACGCCGCGCTCGCTGCGGCTGAATCGCGCAGTAAGGCGAGTGAAATGCGCGGGATAAAGGTAATCGAAACGGGACACGCGGATCCTTTCTAACCGTCGTCTGCTCTCGTCTTCGCGAAGCGCTCGATCCCGCGAACTGACGAACGATGTCGCGTCTCGCGCGCACCCAGAACGAACGAATGGCGAGTAAAGTAAGAGCCGCGAACGCACCGCCCACGCGCGCGACGTCGCTCGGTGACCGCAAAGCAGATCAGATGGCGAAGGACTGGGCCTCCTAGCCTTTGTCGGGACGTGGTTCAAAAGTACCATAGACCGAGAGTCATCTTTGATTTAAAAACATAGACTAGACTAGCATTCCCTACTTCCAACGTTCGGCCTCCGTTCTCGCGCCCGTTCACGCCTTCTTCACGTCCTGGAAGAGTTCCGCGAGTTCTCCGCTCTGATGCATCGACATCATAATGTCCGAGCCTCCGACAAACTCACCCTTCACGTACAACTGCGGAATGGTCGGCCACGCCGAGAAGGCCTTGATTCCATTTCTCAGCTCATCGCTCGCGAGGACGTTTCTCGACGCGTATTCCACGCCGTGGTGGTCTAAAATACGACACGCCATGTTGGAGAACCCGCACTGGGGCGCCGAGGGCGACCCCTTCATGAAGATAATCACCGCGTTCGCCTCGACGTCCGCCTCGATCATCTTCTGCACATCTTCGCTTCCGGAGCCGTTCGTCTTCGCCTTGAAATCGTCATGGCTGTCGTCGGCCGAGGCGGCGAAACCGCGACGCGCGACGCGGGAAAAGGCGCGGAGGTTGGGAGACGCGCCGGTCGACGTCAGAGAGGCCGGCGCGGCTGCGTTCGCGATGGACGCGACAGCGTGCGCGCGCTTGGAAGAAGACGCGACGGCGTAGAGCGCGCGAAGAGCGACTCGTTTGGACTGCGAGCTCATGTCTGTTGTTCGCGACGAGCGACGCGATGTGCGGAGAGGGGCGGCGTCGAGGTTGCTCTTCGGCGAGAGACTACTGAGTTCATTATTCGTAAATTCTATACCCGATGTACTTTAACCAAGACTGTTGCACGCTGGGATCGAAGTTGTCCTTCAAGCGCCATCGCTGACCGTCCTCGGTGGCGAACATGGTGGGCTCCCAAGGGGGAAGCTCGCCCGTCTTCATAGCCTTGTGTAACCTGCGCTGGCCTCGCTCGGCTCTCTTTTTGGCCGCGCTCGCCGTCTTCATGTCCTTCACGAGGAGAGCTTGGAAGAATTCTCCCCAAAGACAATGACTATCCGTAAACCCGTTGAGAGGTTGCGTCACAGCTTTCGTCGGTTGACTCTTTGGCACCGCTGGTTGCCAAAACGGTCCCAAAATCTCCTTCTTTTCCGTCACTAAATCCACCGTCTCGTTTACTCTGCCTCTGAAACGCATCGAGACCTCGTCTTCGCTTACGATCGAACCGTCGACCTTATGCGCGTTACTCTTCCAGCCGGCAGTACCGCGCGGCTTGAAGTTGATGTTAGCTTGCAGCGGAGGTCCCTCACTGACCCTTCTGAGCTTGACTTGTCCCACCGTTTCGGAGTAGCTACCGCTTAGACCGAAAAATCGAATAAATAAGGAAGGGAAATCCAAAACATACTTTTCCCCCGTGTGCAAATTCTCAAACCGCATCTCACCATCGATGACGACTTGCACAGATGTGCCTCTGAACACAGGCTTTGCTTTGACATCCGCCGACAGGTGTATGCCTATCTCTTCGTTCCTTAGATCCCACGTGGTGATGGGCGGGTGATGACACACCTGCTCGGCTAAATAAGAGGTCCTACCACTCTGGATGCGATGAGTCTCACCCAATATCGGATTCAAAGGCTTTTTCATCGCCCCAAAAGTGTACGGAGACTTCACGCCGGCGCTCGAGCCAGACTCCGTTCGAATGGCGGTCATGTCTAGGTAGAGCTTGACGAAGCGTCCTAGACGCACTCCCGGATCGGAGTGCTTCAAATCGCTCCAATCATTTTCGCAAGCTTCGACCACATACACCACGTCTTCCGCCACTTGTATCGTACTAAAGGGGACGAAGAACGACGGCGGTAACTCGATATCCGTCAAGTCCTGACCAACCTTCAAGTGTTTCGTCATTCCCACCAACTCCTGTGTCCCTTGTCCAGTCCGCATGCGCTCGTGCATCTCTCTCTTTTCCGGTGTCATCAAACCTAATCGCTCCAACTCCGCCGCCTCTTCCTCCGCCTGTCTCACCGCTTCCTCGTGTTCGCGCCGAAGCAGGTGTCTCACCTTAGACTTTAATTCCCTGATCGCTCCGGCGACGTGAAATTGGTGTTCATCCTGTTCCCAAACCTTCCCGAGGGTGAAAGGAAAACTCTGACCCGCCTTTAACCCGATATTCTCGCGCGTGAGCTCCTCGCAGTCCTCGTCGTCGCTAGAGTTTAAGTCTTCCCTTGCATCGTACCACATGTCATCATCCAGCGGCTGAAAACGCGCGCGTATCGTCGCGACGTCCAACCGCCGCGCTCCCTTGAAACAACACCAGCACGACATCTTTGTCGCCCGCTCCTCGCGTCGTGATTCACCCCCTCGTTCACCGCGTCGAACGCCTATCGAAGGAGTCTGATTTGATTATCTGCACGGATCGGAGGGTCCCGACCTCCGTCTCCTTTCCCTCACGCGTTCGACCCCACCTCTCGCGCCGAGTCGCACCGAACAGACCTCTTCGCTTTCACCCGCCGGTGAAAGACGCGTTCGCGACGCCGCGCGCGAGAGACTCCGGAGTCTTCGACGACCGAAGGGAGCAACTTGGATCGAGTGGGTACTGTGTGTCGAGTCATGAATCGTCGTATTGAATTGAACACTGTTTCCTCTCCTCGGCGCGAGCCCTAAGGAGGTCGCCGCGCGCGAATTAGTTCGGCGCGAACGCGATTATCGTACGTTCTGATCGTTGATCTGACGGACGTGGATCGTTCGCGTTCGCGCGCGAGCGCGGCGTCGAGTTCGGCGCGGCGAAGCGCGAAGGCGTCCGTCTCGACGAGCGACGGCGCAGTCTCCGGGACTCCCTCCTCCGTCTCCTCCTCGATCTCGATCGCGCCCTCGATGGAGTGCGGGACGACGATGTTCTCCGCCGCGAGCAAATCGGCGATCTCTCGCTCCCTCTTCGCCAGATCTCTCTTCGCGCCGGCGATCCGCGCGTTCGCCTCGCACAGTTCCTCTCGCAGACGCCGTCCCAGACACCGCTCCACCTCGAGATCCCGCGCCACCGCCATCGCGCGCGCGCCATCCCGCGCTAACTGTTCATCCAACTCCCCCAATTCTCGCTCGAGGGCGTCCATCTGCGCCTCCACGCTCGTCACGATCGACGTCTCATTCACCGGCGGTTCGTTTTCCTCGGACGTTCGGCGCTCGACGAGGACGTTCTCACGGTCACCGTCTCTCTCGCTCCCTCGCGTTCCCGCCCTCGCGTCCACCGAACCAACCGCCCCGTTTTTCATCGCTCTCTCCCGCGTCCTCGTCCCTCGTCCCTCGTCCCTCGTCCCTCGCGTCGCGCGCGCGAGAGAGACGACGTAAAGGAAAAGATGTCTCGACCGACTCGATGACGAGGCGTCACCGTCTCGCGCGTCGACTCGCGCGCGCGAACTCTCTCGCGAGATGGTCGATCGCGATCGAGCGCGCGCTCCCGACGCGCGCTCGGCGTCCACGGCGCCGGTGTCGGTGGAGAACGCGCGCGCGATGGGCGACGCCGTGCGCGCCGAGCGCGAATCTCGCCACGTCGTGCGCGACGCGACGGATCGACGGGTCGTCGTCACGAGGAGCGACGTCGACGCCAAGCGCGCGATTCACATCGTTGATTGCGCGCGGTGCGTCGTGGAGATGGACGCCTCGGTGACGTGCGCCAAGGTGTTCGTGGAGCGATGCGTCGAGTGCGTCGTCGTCTCGGCGGGACGCGTGGTGAGCGAACACGCGGAGATTTGGGATTGTGAGGGGTGCGTGGTGACGTTTAAGAGGGGTTTAGGGACGATACAGATTGATCAGTGTCGAGAGGTGCGATTGGAGTACGAGCGTAAGGGGTTCATGGGGGCGGTGGTGTTCGCGACGAGCGTCGGCGTGCGCGTGGCGTTCGCTGACGACGGCGACGGAGGCGAGCGGCGTCGCTTGGATACGGAGGATTTAGCGCCCGGAGATCACAGAGAGATTCCACAGTTCATCGCCCGGTTTGTGAACGACGAGTTGCTCGTCGAGCGATTGATTCGCGGGAAGGATGAGTACCCGACCACCGAGCGAGAGCTTCGCGAGTCGCTCGGAGACGCGCTCGCCCGGGAGCACTTGGACACGGCGCCCGCGCGCGCCGAGTTACGAAAAGATAAGGGGAACGCCGCGTTCAAGGAGGGAAATTACGCGCAAGCCGTGGTGCACTACACGGAAGCGCTCGAGCTCGATCCCTCTCACGTCGTCGCCCTGTGCAATCGAGCGCAGTGCCTATTAAAACTCGGCGAGCACGAAAAAGCCCTCGCCGACGCCGACGCCGCCGTCGATGTCAAATCCGACTACGTCAAGGCACACTTCCGACGCGGTCTCGCCCTCCACGCCCTCAAAAGATTCCAAGAAGCCGTTCGCGCCTTCGAAGACACCCTCAGGATCGATCCCAAAAACATTCAAGCCAAGGACTCGCTCCGCGTCGCCGAATACGCCGCCGGCAGAGCCGCGCGAGAGTCGTAGACTCGCCGTCGCCTTCCAAATCTATTCCTCTTCCCCACCGCATCCATCGTCCCGACGTCGTCCCACGCGACCGTACACTTTTCACCATTCACCATTCACTTTTCACCACACACTCCCTCCCGTTCCCTCCCGTTCCCTCCCGTTCTCTCGCGTCTCTCGCGTCTCTCGCGTTCTCTCGCGTCTCTCTTTATGGATAAGAGCTCGTAAACCCACATGCATTCGTTCCTTCGACGCGCACACCGCGTCGCGTCCCGCGTCTCGCGACCGACCGCACGGTCGTCGTCGTTCCTCTCCCGCGGACGCGTCATGTCCGCCGCCGCGCGCGCCGTCGTCGTCCCGTCGCGGGCCGTCGTCGTCGTCGATCGTCATCGTCGTCATCATCATCATCATCGGCATCATCATCATCGATCGTCCGCGCGCGCGTCTCGCGTCGTCGCCGCGAACGCCGCGAGCGCCTCTTTCGAAGTCGCCGGCGCGCGAATCGCGGGCGTGGGGAAAGCGATCCCGGAAAAGGCGCTGACGAACGATGACCTGAGCGAACTGGTCGATACGAATGATGAGTGGATCGCGGCGAGAACGGGGATACGCGAGCGACGGGTCATCACGGGGGACGAGACGTTGACGACGTTGGGTGCGAAAGCGGCGATGCAGGCGTTGGAACGTGCGAATGTAAAGGCGGAAGATGTGGATTTAATCATCCTCGCCACGTCGAGCCCGGATGATATCTTTGGGAGCGCGTGCACGATTCAAGCGGCGCTGGGGGCGAAGAAGGCGTTGGCGTTCGATCTCACGGCGGCGTGCAGTGGGTTTGTGATTGGATTGGTGAATGGAACGCAATTTATTCGTTCCGGTGGGTATAAAAATGTGCTCGTCATCGGTGGTGATGTGTTGAGTCGATACGTCGATTGGCGTGATCGAGGGACGTGCATTTTATTCGGCGACGGCGCGGGGGCGTGCGTGTTGACGGCGACGACGGCGGACGCGTGTTCGTTGAAAGGGTTCGACATGCATTCGGACGGGACGCAGAATCATCACTTAATAGCGCAGTACGTCGGGGATAAAGGGAAGCCGATGAGCGAGGGGGCGTCGAAGAATGGCTCTTTTTGTAACATTTCCATGAGCGGGCAAGACGTGTTTAAGTTCGCCGTGCGCACGGTGCCGATGACGGTGAATAAGTCTTTGAAAGCGGCGAATATGGCGGCTGAGGATATCGATAAGTTAGTGTTGCATCAAGCGAATCAGCGCATCATAGACAGCGCCGCGCAGCGATTCGGGTTGAGCGAGGACAAGGTAGTTAGTAACATCGCCAAGTACGGAAACACCTCGGCGGGTTCCGTGCCAATCGCGCTGTGCGAAGCCGTCGAGACGGGGGCGGTGAAGGAGGGCGACGTCCTCGCCTTCGCGGGATTCGGCGCCGGACTCACGTGGGCGAGCGCAATCTGGAAGTTTTAAACGAGCACGGCGTCGGATTGACGCGTTAGAAGATGTGACATCATCAGACACACTTTCACTTTTTCGCTTTTTCTGTCCCGAGCGCTCGAGCGCGACATCAATCGGTGCCCCAGACGTCGACGTTCACGCGCGCGCGCGTTCGTTCGCGCGACGGGCGAACGGCGATGGCGTCTCAAAACGTGTCCACCCTCATCACGAACGCGCCCGTGGGCGTGGACGTGCGCGCCTTTGCGCGCGACGCCCTGACGTTTACCTCGAGCGCCCATCCCAGCCCTGGGGAACATCACGCGACGAGGGCGTGCGTGTACGCGACGGAGACGGAAGATGACGGGTGTGAGGTGATCGTGGCGTCGGGAAGTGAGATGTACGGGATCTCGATCGATCTCAGGGACGAAGACGTCGAGCGTGGGAAGTCGAACGTGTTGAGACCGACGCGGGCGAGAGGGGAGACGACGGCGTCGGCGAGTCGGTTTTTGGATTCGTTCTCCACGGGGAGAGAGATTCAGTCGATATCGCTGAGTGCAAACGCTGGAAAATTACTCGCGGTGGATAATTTCGGGGTCGTGGACGTGATGACGCGAGATGTGGGAGCGGGAACGGGGTTTACGTCGCGCGCGGGCGGAGTCTCGAGCGTGGGCGCGAGCGACGTCTCGGGCGTGGGCGGGTGGTGCGGCGCCGTCATGGACGCGGAGGAGAAGAAAATGTACGTCGCCAAGAGTTCCAGTCAAGCAGTCGACGTGTACGACGGCGATAGACGGGTGCGACGTATTCGCACGCTCTTGACGCCGAGCGATTTATCCGTCGCCGTGGGCGGAAAAGGCGAGAGCGTGTTCGCCGTCGTCGAGGGACATCAGCTCGCGGTCTACGACGATAGGATCGCCGAAAAGGGAGGGTGCACGAATCGAATATCTTTAGGCTACAACAAACCTCTCTTCGCCGTGTCCACATCACAATCTCCGGGATTAGAGTTTTTAGTCGCGTGCGGCGGCGCCGAGCGAGTCGTGCACATACTCGACATTCGTAAATGGGGCGCCATGCATCGCTGGAGGAACGCCACGAAGTTTGACATCACGCAACTCGAACTCAGTTCGTCGAGTCCAGGATTCGCATACGTCGCCGGTCTCGATTACGAGTGCATGTGCGGCAACTGGGTGACTCATAAAACCGACGGCGGATTTTCCTTTCGAGCCGACTCGCGTTGGATGGGTCTCCACTCGTGCAAGACCACATCCGGCGACGGCGACATACTCGCCGGTTGGTCCGAGAGCGGTCACGTCTACGCCTTGCGCACGACTCCTAGAAATACATAGCGGTTCTAATACGACTCTGTAGCTTCGCCGTCGCTTTGTCGGTTAGGCCGCACACCGCGGCGCCATGGAAGCGGCGGAGAGAGCGCCCGCGCTCCCCGAGCCCGACGTCTGCGCCGTCTGTCTCACGCATCCGTCGGAGAGAGCGGCGCTGGATTCGTGCGCCCACGTCTTTTGCGTCCCGTGTCTCTCGCGATGGGCAAAGATCGAGACAAAGTGTCCGCTCTGCAAGTCGCGTTTCACGACGATGACGCCGACGTCGGCGACCGGGGCACAGATCGGGGACGCGGTCTCGTTCCGAGAGACGAATCAGGGAGACAAGACGGAGGCGGACGACGACGACGACGACGCGAGCTCTTCCGAGGACGAGGCCGAGCGGTACTTTTGCGACGTGTGCCGCCGCGGCGACGACGAAGAGTGCTTGTTGCTCTGCGACGCGTGCGACGTGGGATCGCACACGTATTGCGTCGGACTCGAGCGCGTGCCGAACGGTAGATGGTACTGCGAACTGTGTAGAGGTGAGAGTCGTTTCGTTAGGACGCATGAGGCGCCGATGTCGAGCTCGAGAAGAAGACGACGCGAGAGTCGTTCGCGAGCTCGAGACATTTTATTGCACATCGACGGAGGACGCGAAGCCGTGCGGATGAGAGAGCGAAGGATGGAGCGCGAACGGCGCGCCGGTAGGGAAAGAAGGAGAGGTCACGTGCGTCGTCGCGGTGGTGGAGGAGAACGGACCGCGATGCGCAGTCGAAGCGGTGGCGGAGACGACGAGCGCGTGCGACAGATTTCTCGCGTGCACGAGCTTCGAGAAGCTTGGTCTCGCTTACAGAGCGGTCAGATGGAATTTCCAGGATGGAGTCGAGAATCTGCGCCACACGAACGACCGAGGATCACGGTACCCTCGGCTCCTCGCCCGATGGCTGTGCCAGAGCCGGAACGGCCGAAGGGCGTCGTGGACATGGCGTGGGACACTCTTCAACAAGCGATGGCAAGCGAAGAGAAAAAATCCAAAAAGCGAGCGTGCAAAGAGCCGCTCGACACGGATGCGGTTAGACCGAGCACTTCATCTCTCAGAAAAATCCCGAAACGGCCGAGCGTGCAGAGTGAGCGTCCGGGATGGAGCATGTCCGCCTCGGCGTGGGCACCGAGACAGAACGCGCAAGTTGTGCCTCACGCGGACACACCCTCAAGGACTCCCGTCGTCGCTCGACCGCGCTCTCCGGTGAAACCAGTTTCAAACTCAGCCACCAAATTCGCCGCTGCTGAGCGCGTAAAGTCCATCTTACGGCCCATGTGGGCCGCCGGCGACATCGCGAGCAAAGAGCAGTACAAGGACATCGCCCGTCGCGCGACGAGTGAAGTCCTCGCCCTCAACACCACGGATGCAACCGTCGTAGCTAATATAGTCAATCGCTTGCGCGGTGATACGTAAAGTTTTAGAAATAGAGTTGTGGCGCCACGATGGTGCCGACCTCAACCTGGACGCGTCGTCCGACGAGAGCGCGCGCTTTCGCTAGTAGAGTAATAATTAGATTCGCGTCACTAAACGACGCCGCCGCGCGCGATCGGCGATTCGACCGTCGCGATGGAGGATCAGGTGAGAATCTCTCGTCGTCTCTCTCTCGGCGCGCTCGTCGCCCGCTCGCGTGGCGCCCGTATTTCACCCGAGCTCGTTCGCACGTAACTGACCACGTCGCGCTCATTCTCCCAGATGCGCCTCATCGCGCCGATCCTCAAGCGCGCGTCGGAGCTCGACAAGGGGAAACCGAAAGTAGCGTATTACTGTCGGATGCACGCGGTTCGAGAGGGATTGAAGATGGAGCGTCGACCGCAGGAGGTGAACGAGGCTCTGAGCGATGCCATGGAGAAGTTGGAATGCGCGAAACCGTCGCTTCAGCTCGATGAAGAGCACGACGAACTCGAGTGCGAATCTTTTGCGTTGCAAATATTCGCGAAAGCCGATCGGGCCGATCGAGCGGGTCAACGAGGCCTGAATACGGCGAAGATGTTTTACGCTTCCAGCATCTTCTTCAACGTGTTGAGACAGTTTGACGAGGGAAAGTTGGACGCAGACATTGAAAATAAGCAACGATACGCAGAGTGGCGCGCCGCGGAGATCATGAAAGCGGAGCGTCAGGGAGCCACGGCGAGTCCACCGCCGGATGACGACGTGAAGGAGCGACGTGAGGAGGTTGACGCGGTCGTGTCGTCGTCGTCGGAACCGGCGGCGTCACCGTCGTACGCGCCTCCACCTCCGCCTCCACCTCCGCACGTCGCTTCCCCAGAAGCTCGCATTCCGATGTCGCATCACGAATCCACAAGACGTGCGAGTCCAGTAGCTAGTCATACCTTGTACGGCAAGGCGCCTCCGGGTGTCTCGCCGACGCCCATCGACATCGGGAGCATAGCGGACGCACAGAGGCACGCAAAAAATGCGGTAAGCGCTTTAGGTTTCGACGATGTGCACACTGCAGTCGAGGCACTCGAGCGAGCGTTAAAAATCTTAGGACCTCTTTCGAAAAAGTAGCGAAAAATGACGGCGCAATTTGATTAAAATGAAACCTGTCGTTTACTTGAAAACAGCCTGGTCGCCGAGTTCTTGTCCTGCGAGACCCTCCTTGCTCACCTTGATGAAAAAGTCCTTGAGAGTGTCGGTACCGTAGCTCGGCGTCGCCTCGGCGTCGTACTCGCCATCTTCGTTCATCACCAACATGGACTCGGCGGCGTAGTATCGGCCAATCTTACCGAACTCAGCTGCGTCCTTCATGTTGCTGAAGAAGCCGGCGAAAACGTCGAGCACCTTGATGACGACGTCCATGATTTCGATCGGCACCTTGACGAATTTCGGCTCCATGTCGAGGATTTCGAAGAGCATGGTGCCTTGCTGAAGAGCAGACAAAGCCTCGCCCGGGCCGCCGATGGGAAGCACCTTGTTCAACAACTCCGGCTCGCGAATGGTGTCAGCCATATACTTGGCCAAATCGCTCTCAGAAATCGGCTTGCAGGACGCCAATTGTCCGTCACCGAACATAACGTACGGTCCACCCTTTTGCACAACCTCAACCTGACCCGCAAGCGACTTGAAGAACGCCGTCGGGCGCACGATGGAGTACGAGATGTCGTCCGCCTCTTGCAACTCAGCCTCAAACTTGAGCTTCGCCTGTTGGAACGTCAGCGTCGGCTTTTGCACGCAGATGGCGCTCAACAACACGAAATGCTTCGCATCACGCTCCCGAGCGACGTCGAGCACGTTCTTCGTCGCCCGATAATCAATGTCCCACGAGTCCTTCACGCCGCCGGTGCGACTCGCCAGGCACGACACCACGACGTCGTAAGAATCGCTTCCGAACGCATCGTTCGCCACGGACTCCTTATCACCAACGTCACCGAACTTCACGGTGGCGTCCTTAAACAGCGCCTTCGCGTCGTTCGCGCTCGTCTTTCCACCGATACCGCTCTTCTCTCTCGTGAACGCCGTCACGTCGTACCCTCTCGCGCACAGCTCGCGCGTCACGAACTTCCCGATGTACCCGGTCGCGCCGACGACGAGCACCTTGACCTCTTCGTTCGGTTTACCCGCGAGATCCACCGCCGATCCCGCGCGCGTCGGCGTCGTCGCCCGTCTCGCGCCCGCTCTCGTCGCCCGCGTCGATCGCGTCCTCCATCCTCGCGTCGCCATCGCGTCGCTCCCACGCATCGCCCATCGCGCGCTCGCGCTCGCGCTCATGTCGTCCGAGAATAGACACGCGTCCGTCGACCCCCGCGCTCGTCTCGCTCGCCCGCTCTCGCGCGCGCGTCTCGCGCCCGGCCCATCCGTCGTCAGCCATCATCATCATCATTATCCATTCATTCCATGGATGGATCGCTTTTTGTACGTGTTAATATGGGCTTTCTCGACCGACGGTTGTCCTCGCGCGCGCGCGCGCGCGCGTCGACACACGCGCGCGCGGAGACGATCGT
>CEUV01043623.1_pt1 | contig 19178 bp, 13 predicted proteins | sample 356401 | NCBI WGS metagenome assembly CEUV01 (sample SAMEA2622710, study PRJEB7988) | marine metagenome | isolation source: saline water (ENVO:00002010), including
GCGCGCGAGAGGCTCGCGGGAGACGCGCGAGTGGTATCGTCGTCGAGATGTCACTTCGGACGCGCGTTCGACGTCGAGTTCGCGCCTTGGGGAGACGATGATGGCACGAACGATGAGATTCTCGTGACGTGCGGAGAGGACGAAACGGCGCGCGGGCACATCGTGCGGACGAGCGGTGAGGGCGATGCGACGATCGAGCGCGATGTGTTCGTGTGTCGAGGACACGCGGCGGAGGTGGTGCGCATCGGGTTCGCCAGAGGTGCGGCGTCGGAGAGGAGACGGTTCGCCACTGGGTCGGCGGACGGGTGCTGTAAAATTTGGAACGCCGACGACGGGAGCGAGGCGAGAAGCCTGAGCGATCATCCGGGAGAGGTGTACGGGTGCTGTTTTCTGGGCGATGGTCGCGCGGCGACGATCGCGACGTGTTCAGAGACGGCGGTGTGGGAGTGGGACGTCGAGACGGGCGCGAGACTGGGGACGTCCGCGCCGCGAGTCGCGAGCGGAGACGACGGGACTCCCAAAAGATGGTCGCCGGGGTACTTGTTTTCCATGGCTCGCGGTTCGAGCGGCGCTTTGGCCTGCGGATGCTCGGATGGAGTGGTGAGGATTTATGGAGACGGGTCAGGCGGGAAATTCGGCGAACCCGTCGCCGAGGTGCGCGATGCCCACCAGAATACGATGGTGGGATCGACGTGTTTCATCAATGAGGGCCGTGTGTTGTGTTCGGTTGGTCTCGATGGAACCGTCGCGCTGACGGACACGAGAACTTGGGGAATGTTTAGACGAATATCGGTGGGGACGCCGCTGATGAGCGCGTGCGGAATCGGCTCTGGAAGTTGGTTGGCGATGGTGGGTAATTCGGGCGTCGTTCGAGCCGTCGATGCCATGGAGCAAACTGCCACGTCTCAGTGCACTTTTAGACCCGAAATTTCCGAGCCGGTTCCGTTATTCTGCGTCGCCTCTAACCTCAAAGGTACAATGTTGGCGTGCGCAGGCGCCGGCGTGGCGTCGTCCAGCGCCAGTACCCTGGCTTTTGGCGGCGCGAAGAAGCCAGATCCGAGCCGTTTGGACGTGTGGATGACTTCATAGTGGTTCTATCTTGCGAATACTAGTTTCTAGATTACAGCGCGCGCGACTAAGAATTTCTAGGAATTCTTCTATTCAAACAAACCGTCTTTTGTAATGTTTGACGGCACCTTTGAGTTTATCGCCTTTGTCGAGAAAAGTTTGTCATCCTCGTCAGAGTCTGAATCGGCGAATAGGGGTGATTTCGGTAACTTCATAGTCATGGACGCGACTTCAGCTGTGGGCGGGTGAATGTCGTTCGAGGTACTTGCAACCGGTTTCGGCGTAGGAATAGCTTCCTTCAGTTGTTCGAGCGAGTCTTTCACCGGTGCAGAAAACAAGTCACCGCCCGCAGTTCTTCTGCCGATGCCGAACAAATCCCCTTCGTCTTCCGAGTCAGAATCAAAGAGACCCTTTGGTTTCTTCGGTTCCTTCCGCGGTTCCGGAGCTTTTGTCGCGGGAGTGGCCTTCTTGGTTTCCGTTGACTCCGCGCTCTCGAAAAGACTCCTATCTGAGCGAGGCACTTCCGCGCTAAATAAATCCTCCGACGAAGCGCGACGTATGTCTCCACCGAAAACGTCGTCGTACGACAAAGCGTACGAAGGCGCGGCTTTCTTGGCTGACTTTAGCATTGAACTCAAACCGGCGCTGGAAAATAAGTCACCGCCCTCCTCTGCGTCTTCCATCGCGGCGTTCCCACCGCGCGCCGCGCGCTCAAAGTCGTCGATGTCGGCCAAATGTTCGTCCACATCCGAGTAGTCACCCTCGCTCGACGTCGAACTGATGAATTCACTCGAAATGTCGCTCTCGAGAGTATCGCTCGAATCGTCGCTCACGTCGCTCGAATCGTCGTCATCGCTCGATATGTACTCTCCCCACCGAACCGGATTCGGATTCTTCGCCACGAACGGATCTAACCCACAACTCTCGTCGCCGTAGTACGCCATCGTGCCGATAACCGCGGGAAGAGGCCGCCAATACGTATTCCCCGTCAATCCCAAGCCTCCGTCGCGCGTCTGCGCCCACCTCCCCCGAATCGCATCCATCGCCTTCCGCGCCACCTCCGCGTACGCCTCCGTCGTCTCTCCCTCCATCGTCACGTCTTTCTCTTCGGTCGTTTCCCTCTCCCCCTCCTCCGCCTCGTCGTCCTCGTCGACGCGCTTCTCCAGAAATTGCGAATGACTTAAAATCCGAAACTCACAGCTCACGCTCGCGACGTCGCAACTCGCGCGTTCCCCGTCCAGAACCGCTCGATCGATCGCGTTCGCCGCGTTCGCGCACCGTTCGAGCGTTTTCGCCCCGCTCGCTCGAAGCGCGTCGATCAACTGCGCGACGACGACGACGGTCGTCAGTCCGAATGAATTCACACGCATTCGCGCCCGATCGCGCCCGATCGCGTCCGATCGCGTCGACTCGCGCACCCGTCGATCGTGACCCAATCGCCACGCGTCCTTCTCTCGCGCGTCCGCTCGCAGGGCGTCCAGGACTCGTCCCTCGTCGTCGTCATCGCGCGTCATCAGAGCGCGACGACGACTGCGGACGACATGTCCGTCGTCGGCGCGCACGCCGCCGCCGCCGCCGCCGACGCCGCCGACGACGACGACGCGACGCAAAGGGAGATCGTGCGTCGAGCGTACGCGTCCACGGCGATGAACGCGGGGTCGTGCTGCGCGACGCCCGCGCTCGCGCGCGTGAAGATCGGGTACACGCCCGAGGAGCAACGATTCGTCGGGTCGTCCGATCTCGGCGTCGGGTGCGGGGCGCCGACGTCGTTCGCGAATCTGAAACCCGGGGAGAGCGTGCTCGATCTCGGGTGCGGCGCGGGCGTGGACGTGTTTCTCGCGGCGAGGAAAGTGAGAGGGACGAATGGACGACGGGGACGGGCGCTCGGGGTGGACATGACGAGCGCGATGTTGGATCGAGCGCGCGCGCGGGCGAGGGAGATGACGCTGGACGGTGTGGACGTTGAATTTCGATTGGGTGAACTCGAATCGTTACCGGTGGAATCGTCGTCGGTGGACGTCGTGGTGTCGAACTGCGTCATCAATCTGTGCTCGGACAAGAGGGCGGCGCTGCGAGAGGCGTTTCGAGCGCTCCGACCGGGTGGACGATTGTGCGTCGCGGACGTCGTGAGTCGAGGGAAAGAGTTACCTCCGGCGTTGAAGACGAACGAGGCGTTGGCGTGCTGAGTCTCGGGCGCGCACGAGACGGATATTCTCAGGGAGATGTTGGAGGATATCGGTTTCGTTCGCGTCGCCATCAAACTCAAGGATGAATCGAGAGAGTACATTCAGCACTGGATGCCGGGATCTGGGGCGGAGGACTACGTCGTCGCGGCGGAAGTGATCGCGAAGAAACCGTCGACCTTGCCGTGCACGGTGTACAACGCGTTCAAGTTTATCGGAGACTTGGCGTACGACGCCTGGCGCGCGCAGGCGAGACACCACGCGCTGCACACGGACGCGCCGCGCGATGAAGAGCCCGGCGTGTGCGCACCCGGTCCTGCGCGGGCGCCGGTGTCGCAGTGCTGACGATAGCGCGCCTCTTCGCGAATGTGCGTGAAGAGGTTAGCCGCGGGTTGAGCGCGCGACGACGCTCGAACGATTTGGAAAACGCGTGACGACGCTCGGATAAAACGCCACCACGGCGTTCCGACGCGTCCGATTTTTTTCCATCGCGAGTACGTCACCGTCAACCTTTTTTACGACGTAAAATGATCACTACAACTTGTAAGAATATTTCAAATTTTTTTCAGAATTTACCACTCACGGTTCGACGACATTCGCGGAGTATTTCCCACTCATGGTTCGACAACGTTCACCGGCTCGGAATCGAGAAACGCCGCGACGTTGGACGCCACAGTGTCAATCAACCGCTGACGCGTCTCGACTCTTTTCCAACCAATATGAGGGGTTAAATAAACGTTTACCATGCCCCACAGCGGCGAATCCTCCACCGGAGGCTCCGTCTCTTGCACGTCCAGACACGCTCCCGCGATCTTCTTCGTCTCCAACGCGTCGATTAAATCTTTTTCGTTGATCACCGCGCCTCTCGCCGTGTTTATGATCTTCGCCGTCGGTTTCATCAAACCGATCGCTCGCGCGTCGATCAATCCTCTCGTACTATCGTTCAAGGGACAGTGAATCGACACAAAATCGCTCTCCATCATTAAAGCATCGAAGCCCACCGCTTCCCACAACCCCTCCTCCGTCTTCGCGCTTCTACTCCAACACAACACCCGCATCCCCAGCTCTCGACACAACCTCGCCACGCGTCTTCCGATGGCTCCCGTTCCGCCGACCAATCCGATCGTTCTCCCCTTCAGTTCGTACATTTCGTATCGTTTCAACCCGCTAAAGTCGTCGCGAAAGGCGTCTCTGCAACCGGCGCGAAGAGCCGCGTACTGTTCGCACAGCCCCAGCGACGATGCGTGCAAAAAACTCAGCACAAGCTGCGCCACGGCATCCGTGCTGTACGTCGGCACGTTACACACGAGTATTCCTCGCTTTTTCGCCTCGGAGACGTCGATGTTGTTGAACCCGGTTCCGGCTTCGCAAATCAAACGCACCGAAGGCGGCAACAACGTCACGTCCACGGGCACCTCCTTCGAGATCAAAACGTCGTGACCGACGCACCGACGCGCGATATCTTCGACACTCGGCGACGCGTCGTCGTGCGTCGTCACGGCGCCCCCGGAGACGTCGCCGAGGACGCGATTGAGCTCATCGAAAGAGAGCTCGCCATCAAAGTTTAAGCGCCGCGCGTTCACGACGCACGCGCGCGAGCGAGCGACGACGGACGACGACATGACGACGGTATCGAGCGCTTCGCCCGCGAACGTCGCGCGCGAGGGAGTTCGACGGGAGACTGACTGTGACGCGACGCTCGAACACACGACGCCGATGGAGACGCGCGCGCATTCATTCCGCGTCGCGCCGCGGTCCGGCGCCGCGCGCGGCGGCGAGGCGACGGCGACGGCGACGGAACGCGCGACGCGAGTCATCGCGCGATGGACGACGAGGCGTTCGCGGCGTTTCGAGAGACGCGCTCGCCGTCGTCGAGCGCCTCGGACGCGGAGGTTGAGGAAAACGAACCGAGCGCGCGTCGGCGACGCGACGGCGACGAGGAGGACGACGATCTCGACGAGGGAACGTCGCGAGGACGCGCGCGCTCGGGACCGATCGAGCCCTCGCTCGGTGTCGGACGATTCGAGACGACCGCCGAGCACATCGGTTGGTATCTGCGTCTCGACGATGGAAATCTGGGCGAGGATTACGCGTCGTTTTGTCTCGCCGAGTGCGAACGGGCGCGCGCCGAGGGACGAAGGGAGGATGAATTTTTTTATTACGCCGAGCTCGTCGCGGACGACGTGTACTGGGCGGTGAAAAATGCGAGATCGGAGGGAGCGCGTCCGAGTCGGTGCGCAGGACTCGCCGAGGCGGTGGGGCGACGATTGACGCGCGTGATGGCGTTAGCGGCGGAATTGGACTCGACGGAGCGTTCGGCCAAGGCGCACTGCCTCGCTGCGATGTACTACTGCTATTTTCACGATTTCTCGAGCGAGGAGGTGCTCGAACACGCGGGCATGTGCCTGCAGTTCGCTCGCGCGTTGAGAGAAGAGGCGCCGGATACGTCCGAGACGCGCGCTTTGGGATACGAGATACACGCTCTGCGCGCGATGAGGTCGGTGAGTGATCGCAGCACTCGCTATGCGATGAAGTCAGTGAGTGGCTCGATTTCCGATGCCATTTCGCTCGGAACGAAGGTTGTCATGTTGGCGCGACGAGAATACTACCATCGAAACATCACGGAAGGTTTGGCGGCGGAGAGCGTCGTCATCTTCATCGAACATCTCATCGAACACGCGTTGGTTCTCCGTGGATGGCGCGAGCACAACGGTAAAGTGGTCAGCACGCCACCACTCGAGCGTTTCGCCGCCGATGTGTTGAAGGAGGCGAAACAAGAGTTGGAAAACTTTTGGACCAAGACGTCCACGTCTTGGCGAGACGACGACGTCCTTCGCGGACAATACATGTTCATTCTCTGCCATCTCGCCGACTTGTGCGACAACCATCTCGACTCGAGCCACATCGTCGTGGACGAGACGAAAATACAATCCTTCACCGCGAAGAGTGAACGATTACACCGGGCGCTCGCCGTCGGCTATCGCGCGCTCCTGAGCGCCATCGATTCCGAAATCTTCAATCCGCCCTGCGTCTTGTGTCGCCGCCCGCTCCGATCGACGTCAGATTCCCCCGACGACCCGGGATTTTGCGACGACGACGAGCCCCTCGAGTTCGTCGCCCTCTCCTGCGCCGGTTTCCACCACTACCACAGACGCTGTCGCGAGCGCTTCGCCGCCTACGCCGTCGCCGACAGCCCGCTCCCCGACGTCGTCGTCGACCGCGGTCTCGAGCGAGTGTCCCCGTGCAGATTCTGCGCCCGCGACCGCGCCGCCTCCGTCGAGGCGACGACGTCTCGCCCTTTCGTGCGGTTTCCGATCCCTCAACCGTCCCGCGCGCGCGCACCTCGTTCGCCCGGGCGTTCGGACGCTTTTCAGGCGGGACACACGCCATCGTTGTAGTCTACATAGCTTTACATGTACTCCAATACACGAGCTCTCGATCGAGTCAGCGGCTGACGTGGTGCCCTTCGTCCGCAGTCGACGACGGACGGTCGAGTCCGAGCGCCGCGCGCGCGCGCACGCACGCGTTTCGCGCGAGGGAAATTCGCGCGTCTTCTTTCGCGTCGTCGCGTCGAGGGCGCGGACGCGTCGAGGGCGCGGACGCATCGGATCGGAATCGCGCGCGCGCGAGGCGGCGCGATCGCTTTGCATTGCATTCGACGACGTCGGGACGCGTCGGCGCGTTCGCGATCGCGATCGCGCGAGGTGGGAGAAATAATAATACCGCGCGATGTCGCGCGCGTTGGCGGCCGCGTTCGGGTACGATGACGGCGCGCGCGACGGACATCATCATCACCACGACGACGGGCCGGGGCTCGCGAGCGAATCGGGACGAGAGGGGACGAATGATTTGAGCGCGATGTTTGAGCTGGCGGCCGGTATGCCGTTTCCGACGAAAGAAAATGTTGGAGAGAGTTTGCGGGCGCTCGGAGAGGCGTGGCCGATGGTGTTCGCGACGCTCGTGGCGGCGTTTTACGTGGCGTGGCATCCTCGATTCGGAGCCCTCGCGAGAGGATTTCGAATGCAGGCGCTGGCGAACAGATGGCCGGGGGCGAGGTGGACGTGGATGGCGGTCAGTACGTTTGTGACGACGCGATCGATCGTGATTTGGCTCGCGCACAGAAATGTGCTCGTGCGAAGGCTTGTCGAAATTACGGGACTCGCCGTCGCGCTGGACGCGCGACGAGGACGAAGGCAAACGGAAGAGAAGGAGCACTCCTCAAGGCGTTGTCATCAGGATAAATACGCGGATAAGGGTAATGAGCCGACAAAGTTTGCGAGCGGAGTGACGGATGTGGTGCAGCGCGTGGATTTTGAACGTTTCAAGGTGCGTGTGGCGTGCATTCCCGGAGGCGTGCCTCGCGAGGAAACGGGCGAGTGGCAGGTGATGATGGACAAGAATGAAGAGAGGAACAACTGCCACTACAAGGCTTGGAGACATATTCTACCCTACGGGGGCACAGAATATCTCTCCCGAAGCGTGTTCGAGAACGCCACTGCGGAGGAAATTTGTGACTTTTACAACTCAGATTTGACTCGAGAAAAGTGGGATCGTTTACTGTTGAAGCAACATCTCATCGAGAAGGATTCGCAGACGGGCGCGGAGATCTTATTTTGGGAGCGACAGTTACCCGTCATTAGCAACCGTGATTACGTGTTTAGCCGCCGTACATGGAAAGATGGTGACTGTTACTACACAATCACTAAGGGCCTGCACCACCCGAGTCATCCAGAAAATCCGAACGTCATCCGGGTTGATCCGTACTTTAGCGCGTGGCGCATGCGCACGATCCCGGGCAAAGAGCCGGGCACGTTCTCTGGAGAGTGCGTCTTGCTTCACTTTGAGGAACAAAAAGTGCAGCAGGATGTGGCACGCATGGCTGTTCGTCACGGCATGTGGGGAGTGGTGAAGAACCTGTGCGCGGGTTTCCGAGACTTCCAGGACGCGCGAAATGAAGAGGAGGCGGCTCAGGACGCTGGTGGTGTGAGCCAGCGATGCATGGAGTCGAAGAATAAAGCCCCGAGCGGCTTGCGCATGCGAATCAAGAAGACTGTCAATTTCGCCTTCCCTGTATTGCTTGGCGTTTTGATCGCTCAGCAGGGTACAGGCAACCTGTTTGATGTCTTCACGCACGCGAGACGTGGTTTCGTCATCGTTCAAGCTGCTCGCCGTCGCCGCGCTTTCAAGGCGGTCCAAACTGCGGGTATAGTCGCATCCGCGACGTTGGCTGAGCGTGTCATCGAACGCGAGAACGAAGCATCGGCATCTTCTGAGGACATTTCGGTTCAAGAAGTCTAGGACCACAATACTACCAGTACAACACTATAACACTATCATAGAGCGCTCACCATGTTTGCATAGCAGCTAGCTCAGCTTCCATCTGTATAGCATATAAATAAATACGTTTTGTTTTTGTTGCATTCACGCGTCAGAAAAAGTCACACTTGGCCTCGACGACTTTTATCAACTCGACTAGCTCGGACGCGTCTTCGCCCGCTTCCATAGATTTGCGCATCATGCCCTCTAAAACGTTGAGAAGTCTCGGCGCCGTCGTGAAGACGACTTCGTTCTCTTCATCGCCGTCGACGCTCTCGCCCTCCGCCGGCGGCGTCAGCGCGTCTTCCACAGCCGCGGCGCGCTCGGCGCCTCGAGGTATCGTCAACAACACGTCTGCGATCCGCCGCTCGGGTGCGACGGCCTTGAGACTTTCAAACTCCTTTGCGCCGATCTGCGCGCGTCCGACGATCTCTGTGATCGCGTTTCGTCTCGAATTTTGGTTTAAAGCGAGCTGCTTGACGGCGTTTTCCTCCCCCGTCGTCGCCAACGCCCCCGTCATGGCCCCCCATCTACGCCGGATCTCTTCGTCCTGCGCTGTCGTCAACCCGCTCTCCGAGCACGACGCTTTCAACGCGTCCCCGCTCCCCTCAGGAAGCGCCATCGAGGCGCTCGCGATGATTTCATCCACCGTGTACTGCGCTCGAGCCGCTATCGCCGCGCACGCCTCATCCAACGCCGACGCCGACGCCGCGTCACCGGACGCTTCCAACGACCGCACGCGCTCCTCGGCGACGTCGAAAAAGAGCAACGTGAGATGTTCTCTCGCCTCGATCACCGCATCGACGAACGACCCGTTCGCGTCGGTCTCGTACGCGCGCTGAAGCCGCTCGAGCAAATCGAGCGCCGCCGCGTTCCCATCGTCCGGGGACGCGCGCGCAACGGGCGAACGGCCGGCGCGATGGGCGCGATGGGCGCGCGCGCGCGTTCCGGGGGTGTGTGCCGAGGCACGCGAGGGGTCGGTGGCGAGCGAGCGCGCGAACGACATGTCGTCGACGCGCAGTGGAGACGAGCGGCGTCGGGGCGGCGCGCGCGATGATTGATGTCCATTCTTAAAACTACCCACCGTCTATCTAGCTTTCGCTCGCTGAACGAGCTCCGCCTCGGTGGGCGTCGGTGCGAACGTCCTGAGTGCGGGATTCATTTTCGCCGCGAATGATCCGAGCACGGGCGAAGATGCGCTTCCGGGAATGTCGCGAATGTACGATACTTTTCCATCGGCACCGAGCGCGTAAAAAGACACGCCGCGAACCTTGTTCGCGGTTTCGCCCGCGTTGAGATCGACTTCCCACGTGAAAACGCACGCTTCGTCGCCGTCGGAGATGACGAGCGGATGAAACGTCAAACCGGGAATGTCAAACTCGTCGAGAAATTCGTCGACTTGCTGTCGACCGACAAAGGGGAGCTCGAAATTGACATCCTCGTAGAGAATGTCTCGAGAAAAGTTGCTCAGAGCGACCTCTTTGAAATCATCGCACCCTTGCACTTCCAACCAGAGATATTTGACGATGTCCGCCGCTCCCGAGGGCGCGCGATCGACGCGAGACTTTGGTTGGACGCCCTCGGGCGCCTTGGCGACGGATTTGAGAAGTTTCGCCGTCGCGCCGCCCGGCTTTAAAATGGGCTCGGTTGCTCGCGTGATCCTGGAGATCATTCCGTTCTCATCTACCTCTACCGCTATCGTCCCTCGCAAGCCTCTCTCCCCCGCCTCGTTCGTTCTGTGAAACGTCATTCCCGCCATTTTTTCGCCGTCGGCGACGCGTTCGACGACGACTGACGCTCCGCTCTTCTCGTCGTCGATGTCGCGACGCGCGAGCTCGGCGTACACCGCATCGCGTCCAGCGATGGAACTCGGCGCGCTGATATCGTCGAAACGCACGTCCGGCGCGCACGCTCGAATCACCGCCTCCGCGCGTCCGCGTCCGTCGACGAACGCCTCGCGCAGGCGAGACGTCGCGTTCGCGCTCGCCGTAGGTCGGTCCACGAAGATCAATTTCGCCGTCTCGGAATCGCTCGGAATCGGCGGTAACCCTTTCCCCGACGTCACGCAACTCCAGGCGTAGAGCAACAATCCCGGAGGTCCGGTAAAGTTGATGAATAACAGGCACGCTCTCAAATTCGGCACTCCCCGCGCCAACGCGTCCAGATACACGAATCTCCCCACGAATAAATCCCACGTCAACACGTGCGTCCACTCCTCGGCCACAAAGTTTGGATTCTCCAACATTTCGTTAAAGGCCTCGAACGGTCCCGTCGTCGCGCTCAACCACAGATCCGGACCGATGGTCGGATCGAAGACGCGCGCGAATTTCGCCGCCTCCTCCAACGCTCCCGGAGACGCGAATCCCACCCCATCCACCGTCGCGTGCGCCATCGCGCACACCAACGGCACGATCCAAGGCTCAACGATCGCCCGCGTCACCCTCCACCTCGGCGCGATCACCATCAACGCCCACGGCGCGACTTGCGGCGCGAGCGTGACGAAATTAAAGCACCGAAGCGCCGTCGGGTCCACCCCGTTCACCGCGCTCACCGGATCCAACGCGCGAGGAACCACGATCGAGACGCGCGTTCGCCTCCGCGTCCACCGTCGTCGCATCACCGTTCGATCACATCGCGACGCGCGCGCCGTCACCGTCGCCGTCATCGCCGTCGTCATCGTCATCATCATCGTCATCGTCGTCGTCTCGACGCCTCCCCCGATCCTCCTCGCCAACGTCTCACCCCTCGCGAACGTCTCACCCCCTCGATCGACCTCGACCTCGACCTCGACCTCGACCTCGTCCCCGTCGCCCGTCCTCGCGCGCGTCGCCCTCGCGCGGTCCCGTCGCGACGTCACCGGCGACGTCCACGACGGGACGACGCACGACTCGTGCTGACCCGTCGTGACGAGTCATGACTCGCACCGACACCCCACACCCACCGCGTCCGCGCCCACCGCGCGTCCGACGTTTTTGTTTTTGTTTTTTTTTGTTTTGTTTACTCATTGGTACCACGCGCCGTATTCAGCGGTACACTTTTCCCATACACGACACGACACGACACGACACGACGCGCGCGGACGGACGTGACGCTGTACACGCACGCACTCCACGCCCGCATTCGCTCTATATCCACGCGAACGCGTACTTCTCGTCCGAACTTTACAAAAATAAATAAAAAACCACACAACAGCACCGCGCTCTCGTCACGCGTCTCGTCGCGCGGTCGACGTCGTCTCGACAGACACGCGCGCGCGCGAGTCGGCGCGTCGAGCATGCGCGCGAGGTCGAGACGACTCGGACGTCTCGATGGCGTCGATCGAACGGAGACTCGACCGAGGACGACGTTCGGGACGTCCGCGACGGTCGAAGGGGACGACGAGGGGCGACGACGCGGTGGTGCGAGAGCGGCCGAGGCGGACGTGCGCGTGGGGACGGAGGCGGCGCGCGGGAAAAGAGGCGAGGCGGCGACGGAGGATGGAGGCGGAGGATGGGCGTCGACGTCGACGTCGGTGATGTCGATGTCGACGTCGACGTCGTCGGTGGGGGGGGCTGGCGCGAGGAGGACGGGGGGTGGAGGCGCGGGAACGGCGGGAAAGGGCGAAGACGGCGACGGCGAAGAAGACGGCGGGTCGACGAGGAGCGGAGCGATGACGACGATGACGACGACGACGACGTGTGAGGTGAGAGAGGGGCGAACGGTGAAAACGATGATGGATGACGATGGACCGCCGCGGGGGGTGGGGGACGCGCGGGGCGGGGACGAATGCGAGGGCGCGAGGACGCGAGGCGGCGCGGCGCGCGCGAGAGAGTTGGCGGCGATGCGACGATTGGCGTTGACGCCGTCGTCGAGTCCGGGGAACGGTGAGATCGAGCACGGAAGGTTCGGGGCGTTGGGGACGCGTCGTCCGTTTTCACCCGCGTTGTCGTCGCCGAGGAGAATGAACTCGGTGCTCAAGAGAGACGCGCGCCAACAACCGCCGAGGAGCGGCGAGGACGGGAGCGGGAGCGGGAGTCTGTTGCGACAGGCGACGGAGAAGGATTTGACGCACGCGTTCGAGTTCGATGTGAGCAACCCATCGTTGAAACGGAGCGAATCGAGCATCGACATGACCATGCGAGACGTGAGCGACGGAAGCGCGGCGTCCGCCTCCACCGTCGTCGGTGTCGGCGAGCGCGGGTCCCATCTTAGAAGCGCGGCGAGCGCGGTGGATCTGCGTGAACTCGGGCGAGGGCAAATGGAAACGTTGCCCTTATCGCACATCGGTGGTCAAGAGCGCGCCAAGCAGCGAGAGCGACCGAAGACGCGAGAGGAACAGAGAGGTAACTTGGGGAGCGACTTCGTCGAGGCGGATTACGCCGAGGGCGTGCCGGATCCGGCGACGATGAAGGGGGCGACTTTTAGAGATTTCATCATCCTTCGCGAGCTCGGACGGGGACTGTGTGGGACTGTGTACTTGGCAAAGTATCGTCTCACCGATCAACTCGTCGCGTTCAAGGTGATGCGCAAGCAAAAGCTCATCGACGTCGGCGAGATGCGTCACGCCGTGCTCGAGCGACGCGTGCACGAAGACATCAACGATGGACCGTTCATCGACAAGCTTTTGCACGCGTATCAGGATCAATGGGCGTTGTTCTTGGTGTTGGAATACGCGCCGTGCGGTGATTTATTTCAAGCGATGAATTATCACGGTTTGCCGACGCTACACGACGCGAAAATGTACACGTCGCAGTGCGCGCTCGCCATCGATTACATGCACCAGTGCGGGTACGTCTACCGAGACTTGAAGCCCGAGAACATCTTGCTGGACACGAACGGATGCGTGCGTCTCGCTGACTTTGGCATGTCGAAGAAGTTAGTCGGAAACGAGCGCGCGTACACCGTCTGCGGCACCGCGCAGTACATGTCGCCGGAGGTGTTCAATCACAACGGGTGTCGATTCGAGGCTGATTTCTGGGCGCTCGGGATTTTGATTTACGAGCTATGCAGCGGAGGCACGCCTTTCGGCGCTGACAAAGACTCTCGGCAGGAGCTCTATCGACGTTTGGTGCGACATAGAAACGATACCATGACGTTTCCGACGTGGTTCGACATAGAGACCGCCTCCATCGTCCGAGCGTTGCTTCACCAAGACGAGACCAAGCGTCTCGGCCACGTCGGCGGCGTCTCCGCCGTCTTGACCCATCCTTGGTTCGCCCCCGCCTCGCACGTGGACGTTTTATCCGGCATTCAAGTCCCCGCGCTTCAACCTCGTCGACGCAACATCGTCTACGATCTCAAACTCCGCGAGTCCATCGACCTCGGAGACATTCCTTGGGAGTGCGGCGCCGTCGTCGTCGACCCCGAGCACGTGCGCACGTACGAAACCTTCGGCGCGTGACCCCGCTCCATATTTTTTGTGTGCACCACGAGTGATGCGTACTTGTATTTTCGAAAATTGTTTCATTCTTTCATTCTTCACGCGCGCGCGGCGCGCGTGTCCGGCGCCGAGCCTTCCCGACCCAGAGAGAAGGGGGACAACGCCTCGAATTCGCGCGCGCCACACATCGTCGCGAATGGCATCGTCGACGACGCGAGTCGCCATGAACGCCGACCAAATGTCGCTCGCGGTGCGGACGGAGATCACGCGAAGAATTCCCGGCATCATCGAGTCCGCGGATCTGGAGAAGTGCACGGTGAAGATTCTGCAGCGACAGCTCGAGGAGGGACTCAAGCGCGACTTGGGGGAACACACGGATTTCATTCGATTAACGGTGCGTGACGACGACGGATTCGACGACGATGATGCGATGAGAGGGACGATGGGAGGGATGATGCGAGGGATCGTGGACGCGCGCGACGAAGGAATCGTGGACGCGCGCGAAGGAGGAGGGGGAGAGCGCGGGTGAGAGCGATCGCGCGCGCGCGAATGAATGAATGCGAATGCGAACGCGAAGGCGAAGGCGCGCGCGTTCCCTCGCGCGGTATTCGCATTCATTCGTGCGTCCGTTCAGACGTGGGGCGGGAAAGACGATGCGAGAGACGCGCGGACTGACGGAACGATGTCGTCGTGATGCGTGTAGGTGGAGCACTTCCTTCGAGACGCGCACACGAGAAACAAGAGGAAGGCGCAAGTCGACGCCAAGAAGAAAGGAGGCAAGAAGAAAGGACGCGGCAAGACAAAGGAAATTGTAGACCCGACGAGACCAAAGGGGCCGAAAGGGCCGTACATGTGCTTCGTGGCTGTAAGAAGACCTGAGATCAAGAAGCAGAAACCGGATTTGTCGTTCCCGGACATTGCGCGCCAGCTCGGTGCCGAGTGGAGATCGATGTCGGACCCTACCAGGAACAAGTACGACGCCATGGCAGTCGCCGATAAGGAACGTTACGAGCGTGAGATGGCGGCGCATGTTCCATTGAATGAAGAACAAATGAATGAGCTTCGACAGGAGCAGAAAAAGCGAAAGGCCGCCGGCGGTCTCCTTCTCATGTATGAATGCTCTCCGCAACTCAGACGTTTTCTGGGCGGCGTGAAGGAAATCAACCGTAAGGATTTGACCACCAAAATCTGGTCGTATTTCAGAGAAAAGAACTTGATGGACCCGATCAATAGAAGATATATCATCGCAAACGCGGAGTTGGGCAAACTTCTCGGACTCGCGGATGGAGAGAGATTCATGGGGTTCACCGTCGCGCGGTACCTTAACAAGCACCTCATCAAGAAGAACTGAGTATGATGACTAGCATTCATGAGACGTCTCAATCATGTAGCGCTCGTCCAACAATAATAGCCATCTCCGTTAGCCAGAGAATGTAGTTATATCAGACTAAATCGAGATTGTACTCACGAGGTTCGTCTTGGCCAAAACTAACCTCGGACGAACAAGACCACACTCCTCCGCGCGCGTAAAATGATGAGTCAAGCCAGTAAAGGATCATCGTGGAGAACGTTTTTGCTATCTTTCGTCTTCACGTGCGTCCTTTTGGGCGTTTTGAGCCATCCTCAAACGATGCACCTCACTCGACATGCTGTCTCAAAAGTAGGCGGCGGTACTGAGTCGTTGCAGAAACTTTTTCGCGAGCGCGGTCCAGTCATGAAGCAGCATGCAAGTATTTGGGGTGATAACATCGCTCGATTCCGCATCTCTTTTGTATCTCCAGTACTGCAAATCGCGGTCGGATGTCTTAGTCTCCTTTCATGTCTCGTCGCCGCCGACCGACTTTTCCACGTCTACGTTACGGTGTGGTGGCGATATTTCACGCGGAAAAACGCGTTAGAACGATTCAATCATATTAAACTCGAGGGACACGAAGCAAAATACCCGACGGTCTGTGTGCAGTTACCGATGTTCAACGAAACAGATGTTTGTGCGCATGTCATTGAATGTGCTCGAGAGATGCAATGGCCCAGATCGAAGCTTTTGATCCAGGTCCTCGATGACTCAACGTGCCCGGAAACGAGAGCTATCATCGAAGAATCATTAGAGCTTTGTCGAGAACAAGGGATACAGACGCAATATCGGTGGAGAAGTAATCGAACTGGATACAAAGCGGGAGCCATGGCGGATGCGATGGGCGATCTCGGTCTCTATGAATATATCGCTGTTTTCGACGCAGATTTTTCTCCGGACCCAGATTTCCTCCTCAAAACGGTACCATTTCTTGTAGCAAATCCACACGTTGGTTTCGTGCAGGCCAGATGGACGTTTACCAACGCGACAGAGAACGTACTGACACGCGTTCAAACCATATCGCTCAACTATCACATTCGCTGTGAGCAATATGCTCGGTTTTGCGCCGGATTATTTTTCAACAATAACGGGACGGCTTGCGTCTGGCGCAAAAGCTGTATCGAAGATGCGGGTGGTTGGAGCCATCGTAGCACGGTTGAGGATTTGGATCTCAGTTTGAGAGCGCACTTGCGAGGTTGGCGTTTCATCTTTCTAGATGAGATCACGTGCCTGAATGAGATCCCAAGCGTGTACGCCGCGTATCGTAAGCAACAGCACAGGTGGTCTGCAGGCCCGGTCACGCTATGGAAGGAGGCTTTTCGATCAATCATCAATTCGGACATACCGTTCGCGAGCAAATTGTATTTGAATTTGTTCTTCTTTGGCACGAGAATGTTCGCGACGCATTTCGTGTCATTTTTCTTCTACCTGCTCCTCATTCCAGTATGCGCCACATGTCCCGAGGTGGTGATCCCGTACTGGGCGCTCGTTTACGCCCCGATCCTAGTGACTTTATCTACATGCATTTTTACGCCAGGTGGACTGTGGTACGCAATTCCTTACGTTCTTTTCGAGAACGCGATGACGATTGTCAAGTTATCAGCCATGATTTCTGGACTACTTTCGCTGAGCAGCGCAAACGAGTGGGTTGTGACGACAAAACTGGGTAAATGGGTCGCGCAAAAGGTTGAAAAGGCGCGCTTGATCTCTAAACCTCGTTCACACACGCCAGCGAAAACAATTTACGCAAAGGAGCTCTTTATGGGACTATTTTTTGCGTTTTGTGCGACATGGGGAATCTTTCGTCATGAATTGTTTGCATATTCTATTTTCCTATACGCGCAAGCAGCAGTATTCTTCATCTTTGGTTTGAATTGTATCGATAATTTGTGAGTGTTTTTAAGCAACATATCAGCCGAAACTATCACATGGAGAATCTGGCATTCGTCCGTGACGAAATTTACATTCATCGCCGTTCCAACACTTGCCTCGTTCGAAGTATTTGCAGTACAACACCCGCTTGTAAGGTCGAGGCTCGGGTTTATCAATGTACTCATCAAGTCGTCGCCGTTTACCGTGTTTCTGAGCAGAATCGACCTCTTGCAATCGTTTTTTAATGAAATTCTGCTTGTGGTCACTAAGCGTATTCGATTTTTGATGTTGACTCGTGCCCGTAGGCGGCGGTACTTTAACAGTCTTCAAAGCGGGTGCGCTCGGCGGTGGAGGCACTTCTATCATGACTGCGTATGCTTGATCTGCCGCTGAAAACGACTCTAAGGCTGCGTCTCTGGGCGGCGCGTTGGGATCTGGTTCCGGGCCCAACAGTGACTTCGCGTGAGCCTTGGATTTCAAGTGCATCTTCCAGTTGTTTTCTAGATTTTTCTCATCAACACCTTTGACATCCTGCTCACAGATTTCGCACCGACGAGAGAACGGCTGCTCGATTTTGATGGTCGCCTTTTTCGTCGTCTGGGGCGGTGATTTCCGTACACTCGTAGACGGATTTGTAACCTTAGGCTTCGTGGGCTTGAGCGTTTCAGAAGCGGTTCTTCGAACTCCGGCTTCACCGAGACGGGAGAACACCGTCCCTTGCGGCTGATCGTCAGCTTTCGACGCATCGTTACCTTTTGACACGCGTTTCCTCTCGTTGACGCCTTTTTCGATCGCGTTAGCTTCCTCAATCGTGATGCCTGAGTTGAACTCGATACCTTTGTTGCGCAAGCGTTTGATCTGATCTATGGTGGCGCGTTTCACGACGTCTATTTCAGGAGAAATGTGCACGAATCCTTGCAACTCCAAAAATGATGCGCTATCCGGAAGCGCTTCCTGGGCGCTTTGCTTGAATAGGCTGTGCACGCGCTGCACGTTCAGATTGTCCATCGATGCGTACGCACAAATCACGAGGGCCGGTATCAGTTGCACTCGACAAACGAGATATTCGTGAGCTCCTTCTTTTTGTATGCGCGCGGTGAGCGAGTCGCGAGCCTCCTTTCTGAGGGAATGAGGTAACGCTCGCTGAATGAACGATGATACCGATTTCTGTTCAAACAAAGCCTCCGAGAACGCACGAATCGCTCGCCAAAGGTAGCCGGCGTCCGAGCACTTTGGGTCGTGGGTCATCCTCGTCAACTCGTCGTTGGCGTTCGGATCGAGCAAGTGCATCTGCGCGCCAATGTATTGCGAATGCATGATCACCTTCGTATCGTTTTCTGAAATTTTAATGAGATTGTTCGCAAGATTTTTGCAGTGCGTCGCCTTATCTTCAAACGTCGTGATGCCGGTTTTGGACGTCCCTCGCACTCGATCCAGACGCTGCTTCAACGCTCCCAACGACGCGACGGTGTTCATGCCCTCAATCGTCTTCATCATGGGCGAATCGCTCTCATCGAACGATTTAAGCACGGATTCAATCCCACGTACGATCCCTTCCGGTAAGTTTTTCGCCATCTCCTGTCGCTCGACCACCCGATCCGCCAAGTTTCTCGCCTGTTCCGCGAGTCGCCGCTGAAGCGTTGACCGCGCCGGAATCCTCAAATATTCGGGCATCTTCGCGTGCATCTTCTCCAACTCCTTCATAGCCATCTCCACCAATTCATCATTCGCTTTCTCTCGCTTACACTCTCGAAATACCTGCGCCAGCTGGTTCAACGCATCCTCCAAACTTCGCTGATGGGTGGAATCGGCCACCCCGACGGCGCCTCGTCTCGTCATGGATGCCGCGCGACTCTCGTCCAATAACCCACGACCGAACGCGAGATGAAACGCCGCGCGTCGCTTCGTCGACCCATCGTCCCCGTTATTCGACCCCTCCTCGCTCGCTCTCAACGACGCCTCCTCCCCGATCGCCTTCGTCGGCGTCCCCGGTTCCTCGCTGTCCGAATCCACCGCCGTGATGATGAAA
>CEUV01089918.1_pt1 | contig 19119 bp, 17 predicted proteins | sample 356401 | NCBI WGS metagenome assembly CEUV01 (sample SAMEA2622710, study PRJEB7988) | marine metagenome | isolation source: saline water (ENVO:00002010), including
AATATACTGCCATGCGCCTTTCGGTAAGTACCATGAAATATCTTTTTTGTCTTTAATTGCTTTACGAATAAAACTTGCGCTAATTTCAATTTGAGGTGCATTTAATAAATGTATGTTTTCTAAATTGTTGAATTTCCCTGGTTTTGAACCCGGACGAGGGTAAACATAAATTTTATGGTTTTTCACCAGATTCTCCGCATTTTTCCATTTATGTAGGTTAGTGAGGTTATCTTCTCCCATAATTAAAGAGAAGGTATAGTTTGGATGTTTTTCAATTAGATGTGCAAGAGTATCTGTGGTGTAAGATGGTTTTGTTAGATTAAATTCAATATTAGATGCTTTGAATCTATGATCACCTTCAATTGCCCTATCAACCATAGCATATCTATGGATTTCGGGTAGAAGGGAGCTGGATTCTTTAAATGGATTTTGGGGTGATACAACAAACCATAATTCTTGCATGCTCGTGTATTCTAGCATGTAATTAGCTAAAATTAAATGGCCTATATGGATGGGATTAAATGACCCAAAGAATAATCCAATCTCTTTTGGTGTACTCAAAAAACGTTTGGTTTAACTATTATCTCATTTTTTTAAAAATGCTCTAACCATATTTTCTGCTTTCTTAAATGTATCATTTAAGTCTGCATTTAAGATAAGTTTATCGAAATCTACCGATTTTTCAATTTCTGCTGGTGCCTTTTTCATTCTTCTGTTTACAGATTCAGTAGTTTCTGTTTCTCTTCCTTCTAAACGCTGACGAAGTTTTTCAAGGGATGGTGGCATTACAAAAATAGCAAGCGCTTTATCGCCAAAGGCATGTTTTAGATTAAGACCTCCATCTACATCTACATCAAATATAACATCATTTCCTTCCTTCCAAATACGCTCAATTTCACTTCTGAGCGTGCCATAAAAATGATCTTTGTATACTTCCTCCCATTCAACAAATCCTCGCTCATCAATTTTTTGTTTAAATTCTTCTACGGATAAATAGTAGTAGTCTTTACCATCTATTTCTCCCGATCTTTTTTTTCGAGTTGTCGCGGAGATTGAAAATTGAAGACCAAACTTTTTACTTAATAGATGATGAACGATGGTTGTTTTACCTGCTCCTGATGGTGCTGAAAATATAATGAGTTTACCTGCCATTTTACAATACGTTTAAAACTTGTTCCTTAATTTTCTCTAAGCTATCCTTCATTAAAACCACTGTTTTTTGGATTTGAGCATCATTTGCTTTACTTCCCGTTGTATTGATTTCTCTTCCCATTTCTTGAGCAATGAATCCTAATTTCTTTCCTTTTTCACCATCAGTCAAAATGGTTTCTCGAAAATATTTACAGTGTTGCGCCAAGCGAACTTTTTCTTCATTGATATCCAATTTTTCAAGGTAGTAAATCACTTCTTGCTCAAAACGATTTTTGTCAATTAAATCATCTTGTATTTCATGAATAGATGCGTTTAATTTTTCTTTTAAATTCTCTACTCGATCAATGTCATATTTTTTTACCTTTTCAAGTCCTTCTTCAATTGAACTAACGCGATTTAACATGTCCTCTTCCAAACTTTTTCCTTCATCCTTTCTGAAGTCAATAATATTATCGAGAGCCTCTTGTATTCCCTTTTTGAGGGCGATCCATTCATGCTCATTCAATTCTTCTTTATCAGAATTCATTACGTCTGGCATCCTCATTATTGTGGCGAGTACCTCAGGGGTAAGTTCTTGTTTTGGTAAAAGAGGTTTTAATTGTTCAAAATAGGCTTTAACAAGTTCTGTATTTACTTTGAAATTTGCAGATTCTCCTGTGAGATCAACATTTATGTTACATTCAACTTTTCCTCGAAAAAGAGCTTTTTGAAGCATTTTTCGAATTTCCATTTCTTTCGTTTTGTATGTGCCTGGTAATCGGACTGAAAAATCTTGTTGTTTTGAATTAAGTGATTTAATTTCAATTGATATATTTTTTCCTGGAATACTCACGAGAGCCTTTCCAAAACCTGTCATTGATTGTACCATAGGACTAATTTACGAATTAAGTTCTATTGTATTTCATCTGTATTCTGATCTGGATAATTTTCATCAAGGTAATACTGACTGACGTTTTCTGAAACTCACAAAATATACGCCCAGAAAAATAAGGAGAGAAGCAACAATACTCCAAAAATCCATGAGTTTACCATGAAATAGATAGCTCAGAATGGCACTCAAAAAGGGTTGTAAAAAAATATAGGAGGTTGCCACGTTTGGAGATACACGCTTGATGGCAAACATGTTTAGCAAGAACGTCAAAAATGTAATTGCAATGATGACGTATCCAATACCAAACCAAATCTCATCGGGGAAATTCCATGAGGTATTATTAAGATCAGAATAGCCAATAGGGAGTAAAATAAAGGTGCCAAAAAGAAAGGTCCATTTTAATACCGTAAATGGTTTATATCGCATCATAAGTGGCTTACAATACACAATATAGAATCCAAAATTGGCCGCATTACTAAAAATAAGTATGTTTCCTAAAAAGGGTTGAGGTGCCTCTTTGGAAATTTGATTTTGGAGAATAATCGTAATCGCTCCAATTCCTCCTAAGACCATCCCAATTACTTTATTTTTAGTGATTTTTTCTTTTAAATACAAAGCGGAAATAATAAGTACAATTAAGGGTGTTGAAGTCATAATGATCGCCGAATAATTAGGCGATGTAAAAGACATTCCATTGAAGAAAGAGAGTTGATTAAATACCACACCGAATAGAGCAGCAAAAGCGAAACGTTTCAAATCTGTAGGTAATACTTTTTCTTTAGGTAAAAAGTAATCAATAGTCCAAAATAATAGCGTTGCTCCTGTGGCTCGAATGAGCACAAATCCATTGGCGCCAAGGAAATCTGGAGTAACCGATTTGATAACAAAATAACTTATTGCATAAAGCAGATTTAACGAAAAAAGGGCAATATGAGCAGTAATGGTCGATTTCATTCTGAATATTAACCCAGTTTTTTAGTAAGGGCTTCAATCGTTGTTTTTGAGTTCCCAATATAAATTTCGCCGTCAAGTATAGCAACAGGTCTTTTAAGAAAAGTGTACTCTTGAACGATATATTTCTTGTAATCTTCTTCTGAGAGTTCTTGTTTATTTAAGCCCAAAGCACGATACTTCATGGCTTTTCTGGAAAACAAAGCTTCATACGAACCGGCTAACTCTGCCATTTCCTCCACTTGCTGAATGGTTAAAGGGTCTTTTTTAATATCCTGCATTTGTATATTATCAAGTTGCAGTTCCTTTAAAATTCTAGTATTCGTTGAACAGGTTCCTAAAAAATATATTTTTTTCATTGTCAATACAATTAGAATGTGGATCAAAAATACAATTTCATAATAGAAATGATTCATCTTTTTAAGAAAGCAATGAAGAATAGAACAATTGTACACTTGAGGCATTAAAAAAGTTATTTTTGTAAATCAGTAATACCTTCGAATATGGTTCGTTTCATGATAATGCGATTCTTCTTTCTCTTTTTATGCATATTTCCATATGCTGTGAAAGCTGATCATTATTATGGTGGGTATATTACATACAAACATATATCTGGTCAAACCTATGAAGTGACCTTGGTAACTTATGCAGATAATGATAAAGAGAATTCAGATCGCGATTCTGTAGATGTTATTTGGGGTGATGGTGTTAAGGAGTACATTCAAAGGGTTAATAATTTAGGTAATGGAGAAACTGTTTTCCCTGGGATAAAAAAAAATATTTATAAAGGTATTCATACGTACGAGGATTTTGGCAATTATCAACTCGTTTTTATTGATGATTTCAGGCCATTAGACATTGACAATATCGCTCAAGGAAAATCGGGAAGTACACTTTTGTATTTTGATGCGATTATTCCTGTTCACGACACAACTAAATTTTGTAAAAATAACGCGCCAGGTTTTTTAACAGAACCTTTTATGACGGGATTGGAAGGACAGCCTTTTCGATTAAGTTTGACACATTATGATATTGATGGGGATAGTTTATCATTTAAACTAGTTGATCCAAAAGTGAGAAAAGATGTTGCTGTTCCCGGTTATTACAAACCGAATGGCGTAAAAATAGATGCTAAAACAGGATTGTTTTCCTGGGAATTTGCTGAGGCTGGAAGGTATGTGTTTGCATATGAGATTGAGGAATATAGAAATAATCAATTAATTGGTCGTTCAATCGCTGATTTTCCTGTTTTTATTTCCGACGATGTAAAAGGAAAGGGGGGATTTTCTACTATTGAGGGAGTTAATGATAATGCCTATCTTTTTGATGGTCCTGAGTTGATAAACGTAAATATTGCTTATGAGAATGATGAGGCAGACTCTGTGTTCATTGAAGTGTATCATGCGTTAAACTCGCATTTTAGTGTGAGTGAAAATACAGTGTCAAATGGTCAGCAAGCCTTTGATAGCTTAACAATTAATTATTTTGGTAATGATTATGCGCAAGGGAATCATATTGTTACGTTCAGAGCGGGTAATATTTATGGTTCAGACACTATATTTGACTATTCCTCCTTTATTTTGTCTACAGCATCCGACACTACTTGGAGATGTTCAGTTCCCAAAGATTTAAAAGATGTAGTAGAAATAACGCCGATTGTCAAGCAGTTTGATGTAACTCCTAATCTATTTGATAATTCAGTATGGATCAATGTAGGTGAGGACTACGAAAACATTCAAGTAGAAGTATTCGATTTAAGAGGTAGATTAGTGAGCAAAGAAGAAAATCCAGAGGCACAAACCTTTAAGATGGAATTAACAACTCTTCGTTCGGGGATGTATTTTTTTCGACTCCTCAGGAAAGATAAATTGCTCACTGTTATAAGATCGGTTAAAAAATAATGGCATTAATTAAAGAAGTAAGAGGATGTGTTCCTCAAATCGGAGAAGCTGCATTTGTAGCTGAAAATGCAACAATTGTAGGCGAAGTATTTTGTGGGAAGCAATGCAGTTTTTGGTTCAATGCAGTTGTTCGCGGAGATGTTAATTACATCAAAATGGGTGATAAGGTAAACGTTCAAGACGGAGCTGTAATTCATGGGACTTTTGAAAAATCGCCAACTAATATTGGAAACAATGTTTCAATAGGGCATCAAGCTATGGTTCATGGTTGTACAATAAAAGATAATGTCCTTATTGGAATGGGAGCTATTGTAATGGATGATTGTATTATTGGAGAGAATTCAATTATTGCAGCTGGTGCTGTACTGTCGGCAAGAACTATCGTAGAGCCTGGGTCTGTTTACGCAGGAGTTCCTGCAAAGAAAATCAAAGATGCTGATCCAAAGTTGATTGAAGGCGAGATTAATCGTATCGCAAATAATTACATAAAGTACGCTTCTTGGTACAAATAACAAATTCGTAGAAAGAGGGAATTAAAAAGCCTCGAAAATATCGAGGCTAGAATAAAACATTGTGTGTTTGAGGTTTTCTTTTTCAATTAAATTTCTGCAAAGAAATCATTTCCCTTGTCATCACAAATAATGAAAGCAGGGAAATTTTCGATTTCAATTTTTCTAACAGCTTCCATACCTAATTCCGGGAAGTCAACCACCTCAACTGATTTTATGTTTTGTTTGGCGAGAATTGCAGCAGGACCACCAATAGAGCCAAGGTAGAAACCTCCATGTTTCTTACACGCATCAGTGACTTGTTGTGATCTGTTTCCTTTTGCTAACATGACCATTGATCCACCATGCTCTTGGAATAAATCTACGTAAGGGTCCATTCGACCTGCAGTAGTTGGCCCGAAAGATCCAGATGGCAAACCTTCTGGTTTCTTAGCTGGTCCAGCGTAGTAAATTGGGTGATTTTTAAAGTAATCAGGCATTGGTTGTCCTGAGTCTATTAATTCTTTAATCTTAGCGTGAGCAGCATCTCTAGCTACAATTAAAGTACCTCTTAATTTTAATCTAGTCTTAATTGGGAACTGAGAAAGAACCTTTAAAACTAACTCCATTGGTTGATCTAAATCAATCTCAACTGGCTTATCTAATTGTGGAGGACTATCTGGTAATAATCTTCCTGGATTCTTCTCTAATTGCTCTAAGAAAATTCCGTCTTTGTTAATTTTTGCTTTGATGTTTCTATCAGCCGAACATGAAACTCCAATTCCAACTGGACAAGAAGCAGCGTGTCTTGGTAATCTGATTACTTTAACATCATGCGTAAAGTACTTTCCTCCAAACTGAGCACCGATTTCTGAGTCCTGACAAATCTTTTGTATTTTCTTTTCCCATTCAATATCTCTGAATGCTTGTCCTCCAATGTTTCCTTCAGTTGGTAATTCATCGTAATAACCTGCCGAGGCCATTTTAACGGCCTTGAGATTAGCTTCTGCAGAAGTACCACCAACTACAAATGCTAAGTGATAGGGAGGACATGCAGCTGTGCCTAAATCTCTAATTTTTGATGTAATAAATTCAGTTAAAGTATCCTCGTTTAATAAGGCCTTAGTCTGCTGGTACAAGTATGTTTTGTTAGCAGAACCACCACCTTTTGCAAGGAATAAGAATTTGTATTCATTTCCTTTTTCTGCGTATAAATCAATTTGCGCAGGAAGGTTGTTTCCTGTGTTTTTTTCATCAAACATGGTAAGAGGAACAATTTGCGAATACCTTAGATTTCTGTTTTGATAGGTGTTGTAAATTCCTTTCGATAATGCTTCAGCATCATCAGCACCTGTGAAAACATTTTCACCTTTCTTGCCCATTACTATGGCTGTTCCTGTATCTTGACAAGATGGTAATTCACCTTCAGCAGCAGTTTGTGCATTTTCTAATAACGTGTAAGCAACGAATCGATCATTATCCGTAGCTTCTGGATCGTCAAGAATTTTAGCAACTTTTTCCAAGTGGGATTTTCTTAAATAAAATCCTACATCAGCCATCGCTTCTTCTGCTAGTAATTCAAGGGCTTTAGGATCAACTTTTAAAATCTCTTGTCCATCAAAATGGGTAGTGGAGATATATTCATTTGAAATCTTTCGATATTCAGTATTGTCACCTTGTAACGGATACGCTTTTTGATAATTAAATTTGGACATAGTTGTATGAGTTGAATAACAAAAATAAAGAATTAAGCGCTTTAAATTTAAAATGATTCAGTTAAATGACGAGAACATTTCAGTGTGAAATTTTTAAAAATTTCCCTACTGTTTTCTTTTTGTCCGATAATATTTGAAAGTAATATATGCCATCTGTGAAGTGGCCTACATTTATAGTTGCAATAGATGTTTGATGAGGGTATTTAATTTCTGTTAAATATTGCCCTTGGCTATTAAAAAGTACAATTTTAAAAGGAGTAGAGTCATTTGAAACTATATTAATTAAAGAATTGGTTGGATTTGGAAAAGCATGAGGATTTTCGTGGGTTAAAAATTTTGAGTGAACGATTTCTGAACTATCTGGATATAAAAACTGCCGCGGAACAATTTGCTTTTCTTGATAATTATTTTGCCAAAACATTTTAATTTTTGAAAGCCATCGATCTTCTTTGTATTTAACGATAAGATTATACTTTACACCTGCGTTAAGATTAACACTTATAGAACGCTCTCCTCCATTTAACTGGTCATTCGAAATTAATACATCTACACCATTTAAATTTACTTCAACATGATCGTCATACTCGAAGGTAAAGGTATATGAACTTGTTACAGGGGCGAGTATACTTCCAGACCAAATGACCGATACGGAATCAGAAGGAAGGACATCCGCAAAATTTCCATAGTCAGGGTAGAAGTCAATAAAAGGGTCAATTCGTTCTACTGTTGGATCACCATTGAAGAAAAAATTATTGTAATAGGCGGCTTTTAGCCCTGAACCATCTCCATCAATGTACTGTCCTATGTATTTGTATTCAGCCCTTATTTCCGGAAAGTCTCCTAGATAAAATACCTTCGAGTAATCAGTTGTCCCATCTGACCATTTTTCAAATTCGTAAAGAGAATCGTTCCTATTTTGAAATTGAGGAGCAATCAGAACGCGTTCACTTCCTTTTACACCATTAAAATTAAAGGCAGTTGTTTTATGTGCTCCATCAATGTTTAATTGTAATGATGAAGGAAGGGTTTTAAAGATGGTGTTGACCACTTCCGGCTGAACATCTATAAATGATTCATTTGTTAATCCATTATTATCGGTGGCTCTCAAATGAACTCTATACCAAACGTTTGGACTTGTTTCACCTAACCTAGGAATATAGAATGATCCTTCAGAAATACCTGTGGTTATTTCCATTCCTGGGTGAAAATGCTCTTCATGATGAAAATTTATCCACCACTCTAATTGATTTACATCAATAGTTCCGTCTTCTTCATCAGTTGCGAATCCCTTGAATTTTAAAGTATCACCATCATTATAAGTACTAAACTGAGAAGGCGTAGTAAAGTGAATTTCTGGGCGTTGGTTTTGGGTTACATCTAAATATAACGTGTCAGAGAAAACAAATCCTAATTGATTTGTGATTTTACAATATACACTAGCATTACTGTCCGATAATTCAATATTTCTAAGGGTCAAAGTAGCAGAGTCTTCATCATTGATTAATTCATTATTTTTAAACCACTCATAGGAGAGTGGATCATTTCCGATGACATTGACTTCTAATTGAACGTCTTCACCAACTACAGCAGTTTTTGTGCTTGGTTGTCTGGATATAAATGGCGAACCGTCTCCAACGTATTGAATTTGCCAAATTTCTCCTGATTGATACATTAAATAGTACACATATCCATCTGGCCCCACCATTAAGTTAGAATTTACATGGGCCCCTACGACTAAAGTATCAAGTATTTCTCCACTCATAGGGTCCATTTTATGAATAACACCTGTACAGTAATCCGAGAACAAATAAAAATCTTTCCAATTTTCAGGGAATTGAATAGTTTCAGGTGCATAAAAAGCTCCTCCAACAACAGCACAGTTTCCACCATCAACATGAGGGTAAGCCAGTAGAGGGTCTTGATAATTTTCAGGAGATTCTTGTGACGATATTGGACCTTCTATACTTGGCCATCCATAGTTTTTCCCTGCTTGTATATCATTAATTTCTTCAAAGTCATCTTGACCTACATCATTCCCTAGGATTTGTCCAGTTACAGGATGGATATCAAAGGTGAATGTATTTCTTAATCCTAATGAATAGATACTTCTGTATTTTCCTTCAAGTTCTTCATAAAATGGATTGTCGCTAGGTATAGATCCATCTTTATTGATTCTGATCATTTTGCCTAAAAGGGAATTCAAAGATTGTGGAGTGCTCTTTCTTAATCCATCACCAACTGCAATGAATAAAGTGCCATCTGATCCCCATCGCATTGCTCCGCCGTTATGAACATTTCCTCCCAATTCATCAAAATCTAATAAGATAACTTCACTATTAGGAATGGCTAGGTTTCCATTTGCTGTAAACCGGGATAGTCTGTTATGATCTTCATGTTCAACAGTATAGTAGATATAAACATACCCGTTTTCATCAAAATCAGGATCGAGTAAAATTGCTCCAAGCCCCCTCTCTCCATTTCCATCTACTTCAACTTCAAGAAAAGATTCCGAAAGCAATACATCGTTTTCAAGAATTCTTACTTTACCGCTTCTCTCTGTAATAAAAATTCTTCCGTCTGGTGCAATTGCCATACCTGTAGGATTTGTTAATTCGTCATTCAACATTAAAGCTGTAAATCCCTCTTTTACTGAAAAATTATGGGCATTTAATTTGATTATTAAAGTAAATAGAAGAATTAAAAGAATCGTTTTGTGCATAATTAGAGTATTCTAAATAGAGAATTTAAAGATTGCTAAGGTAGGGATAACCATATTAAAATTATATAATTATGTATGTGATCCTGATTGATTTTGACTATTCAAAAATGTGTTTTAAAACAAATGCAAATTATTTTTAAACCCTTTCCTTTAGGAAAGCTATTTTTCTAGGCGATTAAATTTTAGAAACGGTAGCGGTAAAAATATTTTCTGCACATTTTTTTTGGATTAGTTTCGCCCATCCTGGTGTGTTTACTCCAAACACCTCATCTGCCTCGCTTAGTCGTATAACTATTTTTCTCGGTTGAGTTTTCAAACGAGTTTGAATCTCCACCAACAAAAACAGCCACCCTTCGGGGCAGCTGTGGTGTTTGTAGTGGAGAAGGGATTCGAACCCCCGTGAGATTTGCACCTCAACACGCTTTCCAAGCGTGCGCCTTAAGCCGCTCGGCCACTCCACTTTGATTCTATTTAAATTGAAAATCCCAATCATATGATCGGGATTTTTTAGTTGCGGGGACAGGACTCGAACCTATGACCTTCGGGTTATGAGCCCGACGAGCTACCAACTGCTCCACCCCGCGATGTGAGTGCGAAGATACATTCTTTTTTACTAAAAATGCAAATATGTGGGTAAGATAATTGCCTGAATAGGCATGTTGATCATTTTTTTGATAGTTTGGAATGTTATTTTTGCCTTGCAAACCCACATATTTGGCGGTATCTTTGACCGATTATGACACATAGGAGTGGATTTGTAAATATTATTGGGAGTCCTAATGTAGGAAAAAGTACTCTGATGAATCGATTAGTTGGAGAGCGCTTGTCTATTATTACTTCCAAGGCTCAAACTACTCGTCACCGTATATTGGGCATCGTTAATGAAAAAGATTATCAAATCTGTTTTTCGGATACACCAGGTGTTTTAATTCCTTCTTATAAGCTGCAGGAGGGAATGATGCAGTTTGTAGAGTCGGCATTGCAAGATGCTGATTTGTTTTTGTTAGTGACTGATTTTTTTGAGGAAGAATTAAATGATCCTGAAATTTTAACTCGACTGAAAAAAACAACAGCACCTATTTTGGTGTTGATTAATAAGTTAGATATAGTGACTCAAGAGAAAATGGAAGCTAAGGTTGAGGTTTGGAATGAGAAACTACCTAGTGCCTCTATTTTACCAATATCTGCCATGCACGATGCCAATGTTGATTTGGTAATGAAATGGATTTTGGCTCGCTTACCCGAAGGCCCTCCTTACTATGACAAAGAGGCTCTTACAGATAAGCCTGAGCGTTTTTTTGCATCTGAAATTATAAGAGAGAAAATTCTTCAGCAGTTTAAGAAAGAGATTCCATATTCCGTAGAAGTAGTGGTAGAGGAATTCAAGGCCTCCAAAGAAATTACTCGAATTAGGGCAATTATATATGTTGCTAGAGAATCTCAAAAGGGAATAATCATCGGACACCAAGGAAAAGCCCTTAAGGGGATTGGAGTTGATGCTCGAATGGATTTAGAAGAATTCTTTCAAACTCAAATATTTTTAGATTTATTTGTAAAGGTCAATAAGGATTGGAAATCGGATGAAAGGAAACTTAAACGATTCGGGTATTTACATTAAAGAGAATCAGCTATGGCTAATATTATTGCAATTGTTGGAAGACCTAATGTAGGAAAATCCACTTTTTTTAATCGATTAACTGAATCTAGAAAAGCGATAGTTGATGAACAGAGTGGGGTGACACGAGACCGTCACTATGGTAGAGTAGAGTGGAGTGGAAAAGAATTTACAGTTATTGATACTGGAGGTTATGTAAGCGATAATGAAGATGTTTTTAATGCTGCCATACGCGAGCAAGTGATACTTGCTCTTGATGAATGTTCTGTTGTTCTATTTATGGTAGATGTTCATACCGGGATTACTGATTTAGATGAGGATATGGCCCAGGTTCTACGCAAAACCGACAAGCCTATCTTTTTGGTTGCAAATAAAGTGGATAGTTCATCGCATCAATTAGCAGCTGCTGAATTTTATAATTTAGGATTTGGTGAGGTACATCAGATCTCGGCAAATAGTGGTGCGGGTACTGGAGACTTGTTGGATGAGGTTGTAAAAGAACTCCATGAAGAATCAATCGAGGAGACCGATGGTCTTCCGAAAATTTCTATTGTTGGAAGGCCTAATGTTGGAAAGTCATCGATTATTAATGCCTTTCTAAATAAGGAAAGGAATATTGTAACCGATATTTCAGGTACGACCAGAGACACACTTCATACGCGTTACAAAGCTTTTGGTCACGATTTCTTTTTAGTAGATACAGCAGGTGTACGAAAGAAGAAGAAAGTACAAGAAGATATTGAATTTTATTCTGTACTAAGGACATTAAGAGCGATTGAAGAAAGTGATGTGGTTATTCTTATGATCGACGCGTCTTTAGGTGTTGAATCACAAGATCTAAATTTATTTAACACTATTCAAAAGGCGAAAAAAGGGGTTGTAGTTGTAATTAATAAATGGGATTTAGTAGTTAAAGATACAAATACCATGAAAAAATATAAAGACAAGGTATTGGAGAAACTAGCTCCATTTACTGATGTGCCAATTCTTTTTACATCTGTTCCAAATAAGCAACGGATTTTGAAAGTACTTGAAACGGCAATTTCAGTGTATGAGAATCGAATGCAAAAGATTACAACATCAAAATTGAATGATATTTTACTACCTTTTATAGAACATTTCCCACCTCCATCCCACCGAGGATTGTTCATAAAGATCAAGTACATCACTCAACTTCCTACATTTACTCCTAGTTTTGCTTTTTTTTGCAACCATCCAAAACATGTAAAAGAATCGTACAAACGATTTTTGGAAAATAAACTGCGGGAAAGTTTTGATTTTTCCGGTGTTCCAATTAATATTTTTATGCGGCAAAAATAGCTAGATCAATTCGTTGTAGCTATTAAATGTATCGTTCCCTGTCTAACTTTTTACACGACTCTTTAATTTGGATAAACTTTTCAAGAGAGTCCCCTTTTGTCCATATAGTGCCCAAAAAAGCACTTCCCCAAAATCCCATATTGAAAGCTTTATGCACATTATTGTTATCAACTCCACCTAATGCAACAACCTTAAAATTTGAACTTTGAATAGCAGAGGTCAAACGGAATTCCTTAAAACCACTTTGATAATCTTTTTTTGATATTGAATCAAATATTGGACTTAAAAAAACATAATCGTATAAATCGTTGAATTGATCCAATTCACTAATGGAGTGAAAAGATGTGGATACGGTGAGTTTGGGCTTTTTATATTTTATAAGTTTAATACGTAATTTCCTCAAAAAGCCTTTTTTTCGATGTTTCGAAGTAAGGTGAATACCTTTTAAATGATATTTTAATGCTAATTGATGATGTGAATGGATAACAATTCTATTATGATATTCTTTTGGGATTTTATCCAAGTAAGCCCGCATTCGCTTAATCGAGTAATGGGGTTTTCTTAAGTGAAATCTCTTCAATCCATTTTTAAAAAGATTGATGACTTGTTCCGTTTCATTCTCCACCGATCTTTGAGCGGATAAAACAATGGCTTTCATCCTATTTTTACTTTCGAAATTTCTTGAATTAAATTAGGGTTGGATTCAATTGCGTTACCAACTACAACAATTGTTGCACCGGCATCCCAAGCTGCTTTTGCTTCAGATGGGTGGGTGATTCCCCCGCCAACAATTATAGGGTTGGATGAAAGTTTTGCAGTTGCCTCAATCATACTACTAGGTACTCTTTTTTCAGCACCACTTCCTGCATCCAGAAAGTTCAATTTCAGCCCAAGCATTTCACCTGCTAAAGCAGTAGCGGCGGCAATTTTAGGCTTGTTATTTGGAATAGGGAGCGAATTACTTACATAAGAAACAGTAGTAGGCTGCCCACCATCAATAAGCATATATCCGGTAGGTAACACTTCAATTCCTGATTTTTTTAAAATAGGTGCAGCAAGAACATGCTTACCGATAAGTAATTCAGGATTTCTACCAGAGATTAGTGAAAGAAATAATATCGCATCAGCTTTTTTATTTATTTGATATAAACTTCCAGGAAATAGTATGGTTGGTATTGTACAATTTGATTTAATATATTCTAGTGTCTCGTCTAAACAATCATCAGTAATCATACTACCTCCTACAAAAAGAAAGTCAACCCTGTTCCTTTTGGCGAGTTGGATTTGCTCTACCAGTATCTCTTTTGATAAACTATCAGGGTCTATAAGCACAGATAGCGCTTTTTGACCATTTTCTTTTAATTGAAATATCTTATCTAAAACCCTGTTCATTTAGAACGCTAAAATAATGCATTCTTTAGTCTCCACAAATATCCTCATAAGATATATTTATTTTGAATTTGTATTGCTTCTGAGTATTTTTGTAAAAAAAATCAAATGGCTGTCACAACAGAAAACTATAAAGTAGCAGATATATCCCTTGCAGAATGGGGTAGAAAAGAAATATTACTTGCTGAGGCTGAAATGCCAGGCTTAATGTCTTTGAGATCCGAATATGGTTCGTCAAAACCTTTAGCAGGCGCAAGAATTGCAGGTTGTTTGCATATGACGATTCAAACTGCCGTATTAATTGAAACATTAGTTGAATTAGGAGCAGAGGTTACTTGGTCGTCTTGTAATATTTTTTCTACTCAAGATCATGCTGCCGCTGCAATCGCTGCTGCAGGTATTCCTGTTTTTGCATGGAAGGGAATGAATGAAGAGGAATTTGATTGGTGTATAGAAAAAACACTCACAGCTTTTGATGGTGGAAAGGCTTTAAACATGATTCTTGATGACGGTGGAGATTTAACGAATATGGTGTTTGATCAATACCCTTCACTTGTTGAAGGAATTAAGGGACTATCCGAAGAAACAACAACAGGAGTCCATCGATTGTACGAGCGAGAAAAAAATGGGACGTTAGTCATGCCTGCTATTAATGTGAATGATTCTGTTACAAAATCAAAATTTGATAACAAATATGGATGTAGAGAGTCGTTAGTAGATGGAATAAGAAGAGCTACTGACGTTATGATGGCAGGAAAAGTTGCTGTGGTTGCAGGATTTGGTGATGTTGGTAAAGGATCTGCAGAATCGTTAAGAGGCGCTGGTGCCCGAGTGATTGTTACTGAAATTGATCCAATTTGTGCCTTACAAGCTGCTATGGAAGGTTTCGAGGTTAAGAAAATGGATAATGCTATACCAGAAGCAGATATTGTTGTGACAACTACTGGTAATTTTAACATTATAGTTGGGAAGCATTTTGAAGCGATGAAAGACAAAACAATCGTTTGTAATATTGGTCATTTCGATAATGAAATTGATATGGCTTGGCTGAATGAAAAATATGGTGCGACTAAAGTAAACATCAAGCCGCAAGTTGATAAATACACAGTTGGTTCAGGAAATGAGGTGTTGATATTGGCGGAAGGAAGACTCGTTAATTTAGGATGTGCTACTGGTCATCCTTCGTTTGTTATGAGTAATTCCTTTGCAAATCAAACATTAGCTCAAATTGAATTATGGAACCATGCGGAGAACTATGAAAATAAAGTTTATACACTTCCTAAGCATTTAGATGAGAAAGTAGCGAAAGCGCATTTGGCAAAAATCGGTGTTGAGTTGGAAGAGTTAACTCCAGAACAAGCAGCATACATCGATGTCCCTGTTGAGGGTCCATATAAACCTGAACATTATCGATACTAATTACGATAACTTGAATGATACATTAAGAAATAAAAAGTCGCAATCAGCGACTTTTTTATTTTACGATATAATTATTAATTCCAGATTCTTATGATATTACCGTCGAAACTGGTGTTGTAGGCCTTCAGTGGTATGGTTCCAGGACCATCTATAGGTATTCCATCAAGAAGTTGGTACCTCGAAGAACAGCATGTGTCTACGGCATAAAGATTTGTTTCATCTACAGATACTTTAGCGCATGAATTCTCTGGATCATATGGACAATGTCTTTCATAAGCTAAGTAATTTTCATTATCTACATTAAAAACAATTATTCCTTTTGAACCACCATCTATGTATGACCAAGAACCTAAGCCAGATAGATTTTGATAATCAGGACTTTGAATATTAATGTAAATATTAACATTTACTAAGGGAATGTCCTCGTATTGATTTTTACATCCACAAAGAACAAAAACAGTGAATGCCATTAATAAAACTTTCATGAGCTTCAAAATTACAAATTAATAAACGTTAAATAATTAACTTTAATGTTCTCATTCGGAATACTATGAAAATGAAGTTGATGTTTTTAGGGGTGTTATTTGTGTTTTTTTCACTTCCAACAGTTTCCTTTGCTCAAGACGAAAGAGAACAAAAAGCTGTTGAAGAGCGTGAGGCTAAAAAAGAAAAAAGTAGAGAGGAGGTTCGAAAAGAATACCTGAAAAAACACAAGAAAATGCAAACCAAAGAAACGCGAAGACGAATGAAGAAATCAAGGCGAGAGGCTAAAAGAAGAAAACAAGGCAAGCATCCTCAGCCATGGTGGAATAGATGGTTTAGCAGAAAGAATCAAACAAAGAGAAGAAAAAAAACCTAAAAAAATCATATTTCAGATCCAATAAGCCTTGATTTTTATTCAAAATATATCATTTAAAAATGAACATTTACTAGGGGTTTTATGTTATTTTAGGGTTGCTGAAAATATGAATCCTAAAGGAATTAAGATATTACTAATGCTTGTTTTTATAGCATCTGCTATACATGCTCAAACAGGAGAAATATTTGGTAAGATAACGAGTGAAGAAGGAGATACACTGCCCACAACTTTTGTTTCTTTATTCAAGGATGGTGTTCAAATCAATGCGACGTATTCTGATTTTAATGGAGATTACTTTTTTACAGGTCTAAATGCAGGGAAATATGATGTTACCTGTGAGTCATTAAATTTTAAAAAGAAAACAGTTAAAGGGGTAATCGTAATAACAAATCAAAAGGTTGAGGTAGATGTTGAATTAAGTGGAAACAACGAGAATCAACTTTTGGGTACAGTAGATATTGTAATTTATCGAAAACCTTTGATAGACAAAGATAAACAGGCTCAAGTTTATACTGCTGATGATATTGAAAATCTAGCTGCTCGAGACATTTCAGAAATTGCGGCCACTTCAGTTGATGTCATTACTCAAGATGATGGAAGCGGAGATATAAACATAAGAGGGCAGCGTAAAGAAGGTACTCAGTTTATTGTAGATGGGATTAAAATCAATGGTAAATTGAGCATTCCACAAAATGCGATTGAGCAGATTGAAGTTATTTCAGGTGGACTTCCCGCTATGTATGGAGATAATATTGGAGGAGTAATTGTGGTTACCACAAAGGGAGCAACAGCCAAACCATATGGTGCAATTGAAGGGGTGACATCAAAAGGTATAGACGGATTTGATTATAATCTTTTAACCGCAAGCTACTCGGGATCTCTTATGAAATCAAAAAAAGATTCCAATGGGACCGTTTTGAAAAAGCCACCTATTGGTTATCTTCTTACGGGCGTTTATAAGAATATTAAAGATCCAAGGCCATCAGCTTTAGGAGTTTGGAGATTAAAAGATGATGTGTTGAGTGATTTAGAGCAAAATCCATTGAGAACTGGAGCCTCAGGGTTGGGTACCTATCGTAATTCCGAATTTGTCACCAGCGAAGATTTAATGTATCAACGAGCGAATCAAAATGTTGGTTTCACTGAGCTTAGTTTATCGGGAAAGATTGATTTTATGCTTTCTAAAACCAGCACAGTAACGTTAGGAAGTAATTATAGACATACAAAAAGACATCAATATATTTATGATTATTCCTTGTTTAATTCAGTCAATAATCCAGAGGTAACAGCGGACAATTTAAATGCTTTTTTTAGATGGAAACAAAAAATAAATGTTGATTCAATCAAGTGGATTAGTGATGCCTTTTACCAAATTCAAGTAGATTATTCTAATTACAGGGAAACAGTATGGGACGATAGTCACAAGCATGATGTGTTTAAATACGGGCATGTGGGTCGTTTTAAAACACACAGAGAATCATTGTATGAATATCAAGTTGATGGTGAAAACGGAGATGCTTATTATTTCCAAGGGGAAAAGGATGTGTTGTATGAATTTTTAGGAGGTGGTTCAAATGAAAATGGAGCAAATTATGCGGCTCAATATTACTCGCTTTATGACGGGTTAATTGAGGGGAATTATGAGGACAATATACAGGCCTCAAACGGAGGAGCTTTGTTGAATGGGGATCGTCCTGATCATGTGTATGATTTATGGTTTAATACAGGTAGACAATACAATAGCTACGCAAAGGAAAGCCGAGTTCAAAAAAGGATATTAGGTAGTTTTAACGCAAAATTATTTAAGCAGCATAATTTAACCTTTGGATTTGAGTATGAAGAAAGAATCGGGCGAGTTTATGGTTTAAATCCAATCAATTTATGGACAAGGATGCGGCAGTTAGCGAATGCAAATAATACGGAGTTAGATCTTGATAATCCTGAATTGACAATGAGTAATGGTGTATTTACAGATACGGTGAATTATAATTTCCTTTATACAGCTGGTGAAGGAAAAGGATTTTTTGAAAACGTTAGGGATAAGTATGGAATTGAGTATAGCGATTATTTTGATTCGGACTTCTACTTGCCGGAATCGTACTCTCTTGATATGTTTTCTGCTGATGAATTATTACAGGAGGGAAATGGTATCTTATATATGGTGGGTTATGATCAATTAGGAAATCCAATTAATGATGCAAATTTAAATGGATTCTTCCAGGATAAAAATGAGGGCGGATCGTATACAAGAAAAGTCAGCCCATTTAAACCTATTTATGCATCGGGGTATATACAAGATAAATATCAATTTGATGATATAGTTTTTAATATTGGATTGAGAGTAGATCGCTATGATGCTAACCAGCCTGTGTTATCCGATCCTTACTGCCTTTATGATTCATACAGGGTTAAAGACTTATCAGGAGCATATCATGTGCCTAGTAGTATTGATAATGATGCTGTTGTTTATGTAAATTCGTTAGAGAGTGAGAATCCATCGATTGTTGGATATCGATTAAACAGCACATGGTTTGATGCTCAAGGGGAAGAAATTGCAGATCCGTCAATTATTGCAGAGGCTTCAAGTTCGGGGGAAGTAACACCTTATATTAAGAATACTACAAAAATTGGAGATGCAGGATATGATCCATCCTCTTCATTTAAGGATTATGAAGTGCAGTATTCATTCATGCCAAGAATATCTTTTACCTTTAATTTAT
>CEUV01144353.1_pt1 | contig 19110 bp, 16 predicted proteins | sample 356401 | NCBI WGS metagenome assembly CEUV01 (sample SAMEA2622710, study PRJEB7988) | marine metagenome | isolation source: saline water (ENVO:00002010), including
TCTATCGGGTGTTTAATCGCTGCAAAATTGGTTAGGGATGGTCATGATGTTCTAGTTCATGCTCGAGGTGAGCACGGAGCCACTTTGGCAATTCGGGGCCTGAAAATCACTGGACAATGGGATGCTCAAATCAATCCAGATGAATGGACTGTAAGCCTAGATGAAGCAGGAATACACGATGCTTTGAAGAAATCATTCGATCAAGCAATTATCACTTGCAAGACAAAAGATACAGCAAGGCTATCTGAAATCGCAGTTATGCTAACCGATGGCCCGGTATTATCCCTCCAGAACGGTCTTGGTAATCATGAAATTCTCCAGCAATATGTATTCGAAAATTCTGCGGTTGGTGTTACAACAAATGCAGTAAAGAGACTAGCTCCGGGAGAGATCGAGTGGGTCGGAAAGGGCAACCTGCGCTTGGGTGGTCCTAAAGGAGAGCACTTTGCACAATCGCTTCAATCCCTAAATGCCGAATACAATGAAGATGTGTCATCAATAATTTGGAGAAAGTTGCTAATTAATGTCGCAATTAATCCGATCGCAGCGATATGTGGTGTTAAGAACGGCGAATTAAGTAGCGAACCTTTGTTATCGCAATCTGAATCTACTATGTTGGAGGCAGCAGGAGTTGCGAGAAATCTAGGCATAAATCTCCCTGAAGACCAAGAATTGATTCAAGATTTACACTCTGTTTTACACTCCACTGCGGAAAATGAGTGTTCGATGCTGGCGGATGTCAAAGCGGGAAGAGAGACAGAAATCGACGCACTGTGTGGGCAGGTTGTTTCACGAGGTGAAAGTTTGGGAGTTCCAACTCCTCTAAATTCAATGCTCCTTTCACAAATCAAGGCCCTCAGATGAGGTCTTTGTTCCAATGCAATCCTCTATTTTCGTCTCTCGACAATGCATCATCAGTGATCAGATTGGCAACCAGAATGAGGTTTCTCAATTCTACCAGTTCACGGGTTGGAAGACTTTTTCGCCAAATCAAATCTACTTCGCCAGAAAGCAGATTCAGCATCCTATTTGCTCTCTCAAGTCTGCTAAAACTCCTAACGATTCCCACGTCATCAGTCATGGTTTTTCTTAGAGTTTCTAGGTCTCGAATTAGTGGCGCATGCTCCTCTAATTCTAGCATTCCCTCTGCACGCCATTCAGGAACGTCTTCAATATCATCAATTGGATTATTGATGAAGTGTTCAGACGCCTTATTTGCAAAAACTACGGCTTCAAGTAGGCTATTTGACGCTAGCCTGTTTGCTCCATGCATTCCAGTGCAGGCAACTTCTCCAATTCCGTATAATCCTGGCATTGCTTCTCCATTTTCCATCAGTACTCTCCCATCGATGTCTACTTTCAGTCCACCGACCATGTAATGCGCTGCGGGGGCCACTGGCAATGGGTCTCGACCTAGTGATAGTCCAATTTTATTCAATCTTCCTTCAATGGTAGGAAAGTGGTCGTGTAGGATTTGTGTGTCCAGGTGGTCAGTGACTAGCCAGACATTATCTTCGCCTGTAATCTTCATCTTCTGATCGCATGCTCTCGCTACAACATCTCTAGTTGCAAGGCTACCATCCTTTGAGAATTCAAGAGTAAAGGACAACTCTTGGGGCTGCAAGTTACTGTTTCTGTATTTTTTAAGTCCCTTTGAATCTAATAGAACTCCACCCTCTCCCCTGAGTGCTTCAGTAATCAAAAATGGCTTCTTGTTATTACCCATTAGAGCTGTTGGGTGGAATTGAAAGAATGCCATGTCCTTACTTGCTGCACCTGCTCTAAGCGCCATCGCTAACCCGTCTCCAGTAGCAACAGATGGGTTCGTGGTTCTCTCCCATAGTTGGCCACATCCTCCAGTAGCAATCAATACTGCATCAGCAGATATCGCTTCCATTTCACCACTATCAAGGCAAAGGCACCAAATCCCCTTAATTCCTTTACTAGGATCTCCATGCTGTCTTTGGATTAGATCGACTCCTAATGTATGAGGTCTCATGGTAATTTTATCACTCTTTGAAACCGCTTCTGTTAGAGCCCTCTCAATTTCGGCCCCAGTGGCATCCTTTGCGTGTAATATTCTGCGAGCAGTATGCCCTCCCTCTTTTACAAAATGGAATTCCTCGCCATCTTTTTCAAATTGTACTCCCGCCTTTAGAAGGTCTCTAATTCTATCACCGGCTTCTTCAACAACCAACCGAACGACAGTTTCGTCGCACAGACCATCGCCTGCTGCTAAAGTATCCGAAATATGAGCATCCTTTCCTTCTCCATCTGTTTTGTCAAGAATACCGGCGATTCCACCTTGTGCCCAATTGGTGGAGGAATCTTTTGGCCTTTGCTTGGTAATGATGACAACATCATGGCCAGCTTCATCCAAGCGTAGTGCAGCAAATAGCCCCGCTATGCCGCTACCGATGACCACGATGCGAGACATTGTCTTCGACCCGCCGTGTAGCCTTACACATTCAAATGTGACCCATAGATATGTGCGACATCAATAAGGCACTTGTCTTCTAGCCTATCAACATGGGACTGAAGAAGAAGTTGGCTGCATTGGTCGGCTTGGTTCTGATTTCTATTTCAGTCGCAAATGTCGAACTCGGGGCGTTGATGAATCTCGACCCACCTCAAAAATTGATTTTGGCAAGGGCGGCAGACCCTGGTTGTAATGCAGATGATATTCAGAAAGATTTGGACGCAGGCGAGGCAAATGCATGTGTCACTAATCCTGGTGTTTGGGATGCTCCAGACCTCCTCCTTCTTGGTGAAGGAATACTCATCTTTTTGGCATCGTTCATGAGGTGGCCTAGAAAAGGACGTTGGGCAATCCGCATACGAAAGATGGCGATTGTATCCGGTGTAATTTTTTGTGGAATTGCTCTTGCTGACAGGTTCGACAAATTACCTGGCACCTCGTCTGAAGACCTCGCTTCCCTGTTGCCTTTCCCTGCACCGGGTATAGCAGTCCAAATCGGCCTGTTTGCCGCAGGTATTTTCCTAATTCGAGGTCCAAAGTACAAAATTCATTTTGAGAAAGAGAAGAAGAGGAAAAAAGATAGAAATTATTCTCATCAAGAATTGGACCTTGCGTACAAACAGGGCGGTAACTTGGGTTCTCTTTCCAAGGCAGGAAAGAGCAAAGGTATTGCGAAATACAAGACTGTTGGTGAATTGTGGGGGCATCAAGGATTGGCTGTTTACGAAGATGCCTTCGAGGGTGGAATGCGAGATAGTTTTGCAATGACTGCAGGGCGAACATGTCACTTGTGTAATGGAGAGGGATGTGCTGGTTGTTCCTACAGTGGAGTTTTCTCCTGAATGCGCCACTACGGCTATTTTTACACTATACAAGAATGGGGCTCTCGCGAGCGCGAGACTCGTAACCTTCAAAACCCCCCTCGTCTCCTTTGTGATTTAACGTCAAGGTTTCAGTACCTTGATTATGAGGGAAAGGGATGTTTCTAAAATCACTCGAAGTTGAGAATTTTAAATCCTTCAAGGGAGAAGCAGTAATTCCATTCGACCGTGGTTTTACAGCAATTACTGGGCCGAATGGTTCTGGTAAATCCAATTGTGGGGATGCAATACAATTTGTGTTAGGAGCACGTTCAGCAAAGGTACTGCGTGCTCAAAATTCAAAAGATCTAATTTTCAATGGTGGAAAATCCAATCGCCCTGCAAGAAATGCCAAAGTCACTTTGGTTTTCGCTAACCCTACTCTAACAAACGGTAGAAGAAGGCTCCCTCTCGATTCGGACGAGGTTAGAATGACTAGGGAAGTAAGGCTAACCAAATCGGATAATACAGTTTCTACTTATCTTTTGAACGGGGAGGAAAGTAATCAGAAAGCATTCCACCGAATCCTAGGGCAAGCAAATGCGAGGCCAGATGGATACAACATCGTTCTACAAGGGGATGTCACAAGACTGTCTAGCATGACTTCGATGGAGCGCAGGAAAGTTTTGGATTCAGTTGCAGGAGTCACATCATATGACGATGAAATACGTAAAGCAGAGCGCCAGAAAGGCCAAGTTGAAGATTACATCGAGAGAATTTCACTAGTTGAATCCGAGCAAAAAGACCAATTGAAGAAATTGGAGAAGGAGAAGGCGGTAGCAGAGAGGGCTAGAGAGACGAAGGAAGAGTTTGATGCAGCCCATGTTATTCTACAACAATCTCGCCATCATACCGCAAAGGCTGAGATATCACATCATGCAGATGAAAGAAACCGATACCTTGGCGAGGCAGTAAATCTAGAATCGCAAGTAAAAGCTGCAGAAATCGTACTTCTTGAACTCGATGACAGAATAGGGGAACTTCAAGCACAAATCTCTGAGGCTATGGGCGGGGATAAGAGTGGACTCAACAAGCAAATAGGAGAATTACAGGTATCTCTCGCTTTGAAGCATGACCACATAGAAGAAGCTGAGTCGGCTGATATTGAAGCGAAGGAGCAACTCGAAGAACTCGAGGAGATGATTACAGCGGCAAAGGCTGACCTTGCCGAACACGAATCGAGCCTAATCGCAGCAAAAGAAGCACTGACAACTAGTAAGAGGGCATTTGCAGAAACCGAAGCTATCGAAAAAGAAATTCGTGAGTCACTCGAGAATTCAGGTGCTGCAAATGCAGCGCTTTCAACAGCGCTACTAGAAGCAAATTCCCGTCTTGAATCGTGCAGAGAATCTGTCAACTTAGCAAAAATCGATGTTGAAAAGGTTGCAAACCAAGCAGACCTAGTCGCTGAACAATTATCAGCGGCTGAAGAATCAGTTGAAGATGCAAGACTTGCATATGATGACTTGCAGTTGCAGGTTGAGGAACTTGGAGAATCAGATCCAGATACTGATAGAACCGCATTAGCAGAGGATTTACGCAAGGCACAATCGGCAGAAAAGAAACTCATTGAGAATGCAACAGCTGTCAACACCCGCCTCCAGGAGGCCGAGAGAAAACTCTCTGCAGCTCGCACTGAATTAGATAAGCGATCTGGAAGCAATGGAATGGCTCCAGGTGCTGCGGCAGTTATGGCAGCAAGAGATAGAGGTGAACTAAGAGGGATCATTGGGACAATCTCTGAACTATGTGCTCCAAAAGACCCTGCTCACGCAGATGCTTTAGCAACTGCAGTAGGCGGTGGAATGAATTCCGTAGTCGTTGAAAACGACCAAATGGCTGCTGAAGCAATGGCCCTTCTGAAAAGCAAGCGCCTTGGCAGGGCTACCTTCCTTCCACTCAACAAAATGCAAGCCAATCGCCCTTCTGGAAAGGCAGCCATGTCCGCAAACAAGCCGGGAGTGCTCGGCTTTGCACATGAGTTGCTGGATTATGATCCAAGGATTGCAACTGCTGTCGCCTATGCATTAAGGAATACTCTAGTTGTTGACAACATCGGAACTGCTCGCAGACTTATGGGTGGAGTAAGGCTTGTTACTCTAGGTGGCGAAATTACCGAACCTGGCGGTGCTATGGTTGGTGGAAGTAAGCAGAGAATGAAGACTGGCTTCGGCGGTAAGATTCACGGTGCAAGCGAGGTTGAGACACTTGTTGGTGAGGTACAACGCTTGTCTGTAATGGCCGAAACGGTTTCATCAGCATTGAATCAAGCAAGGACAAAGCAAAACGAAATCCGTGGCAAGATCAACTCCTTAGCAGAGGATGACCGTTCGATTAAATTAGGGACGCTGAAGGCTGAAATCGATATTGCATCCAAAGAATTGACCAAGGCAAAAGGCGCTGCTAGCGAATTACAGAGAAGGCTTTCAAACCTCGAATCGGACCATGTCGGAAAGGTACAGATGCTTGAAAATGCAAAGTCAAAGTTGCTTCAGGCAGAGTCTGACAGAGAAAAAGCCGAAACTGACGTCAGTAATGCTAGCCCAGATGGAATCAGGCAAAGATTGCTGGAAGCTCAATCGATGCGAATGGAGGCAGAAGGAGCCGCTAACTTGGCTCAAGTCACACTTGACAGTGGCCAAGAGAAGGGCGATCTGCTCGCCGACAGACTTGATTCTTTGACATCTAGGGCAGATGAAATTCAAGCAGATATGGCTGGTAGAGAGAAATCTGTCAGAGGTTGGAAATCCTCTATAGAAGAAGCAACTATTCTTCTAAAAGAAAAGGAAGAAGAGCGTGCATCACTACTCGAAGAGCATGAAGAACTCGACAATGAAAGAAAAGAATTGGTCGAAGAAAGAGCGGAAGTCAAAGCTAATGCAAACCAAAAGGCGACCTCTGCAATTAATTGCCGTTCTATGGCAGAAGACATCGCAAACAGCCTGGCAGTAAGGGAACAAAGCCTAGCCGACCTATTGATCGAAATGGCTGCAGAATCGATACCTGTTGCAGAAGAAGATGCAGACTTACCAAACGTTGGAGATGCACAAAAAGCCGTCAATACATTGCGAAGAAAACTTGACAAGTTTGGCGACTTCAATATGCTAGCAATCGAGCAATACGATGCTTGTAAGGCACGACTAGATGAGATGAAAGATGATTTCAAGACTCTACAACAGAGGAGAAAGCAACTTATCGATATCACAGATAAGTTGGAGAGTCAAAGAAAGACTCGCCTCCTGTCCACTTTGAAAGAAGTTAATGAGAATTTCAAAATCGTATACAACCGTCTTTCCAATGGCGGTCGTGGTGAACTATTCCTAGAGAATCCAGACGAGCCATTCAAGGGAGGATTAGACATGTGGGCTCAGCCGAGGGGCAAGTCGAACAAATCTAGACTTCAAGGACTATCGGGTGGCGAAAAATCAATGGCTTCACTTTCCCTTATTTTCGCAATACAGGACCACGATCCAAGCCCATTCTACTACTTTGATGAAGTCGACCAGAACCTCGACGTTCCAAACTCAAAACTAATCGCTACAGAATGTAGGAACAGAAGTGAAGCGGCACAGTTCATTATGGTAACACTGCGCAAGGTTTCTCTTGAACTTGCAGACCACCACATTGGAATAACACATGGTGGAGATGGATGTTCTCGAAGAATTGTTGACTTCGATAGAGAAAGAGCAATTGAATTAGGTGCAGAAGCTGAAAAGGAAGCCAGCAACGCTGCTGAAAAGAACCACTCAAGAATTGAAGAAGCTAGAGTTATCGCTGAAGAAATGCCTGAGGTTCCCGATGCCCTACCGGCTCCTAAGAGCCTTGGCGGTTTGCTGAAACACATGGAGTCAGAGGAGTCAGAGACGGAGCCAACAGGCTTCCTAGCCCTGTCTGAAAGGGCAGAAGACATGTCGGAAGAAATTGAGGAGAGGCAGAAAATAGTATCTGAATTACTCGCTCATGATGAAGAAGAAACCGAAATTGAAACAGAATCAGAAAAGGAGGTTTGATTTTGCAACAATCAGCCCTTGACGATTGGTTTTTGCGTCAAGATATTCTTGATCAACTGATGAGTCAAGACGAGGATGTAAGTGAAGCAGAACGCTATGCTGACAGAATTATGCGAATCGCTCAGGAAGAGAGCGCGGAACACCAAGTGTTGAGCGATCCTTTCGATAGGTCTGTCGCACTTGTTCTTTCCCTCGTAAAGGAAGAAGGCATGGACCCTTGGAATATTGATCTGTCAGCATTTCTGAAATTATTCACTCAACGGGTCAGGAAAGAAGCCTCTGGACTAGATTTACCAGCATGCGGCCGATTAATCAGAATGTCCTGGGAAGTATTGACTCAACAGGCTTCAACTCTATTTGACAGAGTAATCGCACTCGATGTGGATGATGAAGAGGATTTCATCGATTTCGGATGGGAGTCAGAGTATGATGACGAGGAGTTCATCTTCACAACTACTGTACTGGAAGGTATCGCAGACAATCATCTCCCGGGTTTCTTCGGTGAGAGAATGCGACGTGACGAGGGTCGCCCATCTACTCTTGGGGAGTTACTTTCAGCATTGAAAGACGCATGCGATGAGGCTGAAATCCTCAAAGCAAAGGAAGAGAATCGCAAGGCGCACGCAGAAGAATTGAAGAATATGCTCGATAATGTCGGTTCTAGGATGCATAACGAGGACATGGAAGGCGATATCAGAAGATGTTGGACTGCTATGCGTGCGGTCACTTCTGCTAGAGGAGAATCAATTGTTCCAGTCTCAGAGGTTACAACTGAATTAGAAAAGATATTGCTACAAACATTCGGTGAAATTCCAGAAGGTTATGCTGTTGAATCGAAGATCACATCATTTGTTTCAGGCCTATTTTTGACCCATCGTGGTTATGCTTGGATTAGCCAAGAAGGTCCTGAAGACCCGATTATGTTGGAAGATAGGTGGCCTAATGCTGCAACATTTGAAGAAGCTACAGAATTGGGCGAGAAGTTAATCGCCGATGATTACGAGTCTATGAAAGAGGCTGAAACTGAGTCTATGCGCCATGCAGCAAGATTGGCAGAGAGGGCTCAAGCAGCACTCGAAGCTGAGAAAGAAAGACTCAAAGAAGAGGAAATGGCAAAGATTGCTGCAGAGTCGGATTCAGAGAATCCAGAAGACTGGTTAGTTGAGTGAGGAGTTGTTTACATGTCTGAAATCCCTTTGGAAACATTACTAGAAGCAACCTTGTTTAGCGCGGGGCGCTCGCTAAGCGTTCAAGAGTTATCTGAGAATTTAGGTTACGAGGATGATGAGATCCTCGAATCAATGAATAATTTGCAATCAACTATCAAAAGACGCAGAGGTGGAGGCTTACAAATCGTTGAGATTGGGGGTAAATGGGCAATGGAGGTGAAGCCTGGGATAGCAGACCATCTTCCAAAGGAGACAAAGTCTGAATTGCCTCCTAAACTGCTGAAGGCTGCAGCTTTGATTGCATATCATCAGCCGATGCCTCAGTCACGATTAGTCGAATTACTCGGCCAGAGGGCCTACGACCATATTAGAGAATTAGCTCAAGCAGGTCTAATCGGGCGAAGAAGGGATGGAAATACTCGAAGATTGACAACAACACGTCGTTTCTCCGAGATGTTTGGTTGCCCTCATACGGACAGAAAGAAGGTTCGAGCATGGTTTAGAGAGATGGTTACCTCATCAGGTATGCTTGATGGAATGGAAGGCAAGTTGGCCCTCAGAGATGAAGTTGATACAGAAGGTGGAGTCCAAACAACTCTGGACATCGCAGAAGACGAATGATTATCCGTTTCGGACTTTCTCAAGAGTATCTTTGACCAATTGTTGAGTAACCGGCCCAGATTGCGAGTTTACAATCCTTGCAACTTGCTCTACCTCTTCTCCTACAGCGCCTGCGCTTACTGCCATGTTACGTGCATGCAACTTCATGTGGCCTGCTTGTATTCCGCTTGTTGCTAAAGCACGCATTGCGCCTAAATTCTGAGCAATACCTGCAGCAGCCATAATTCCTGCAAGTTCTTGTGCGGATTCTACTCCTAGAATCGAGAGGTTTGCCCGTGCAGCAGGATGGACCTTGGATGCACCACCAACAATTCCTACCGCCATCGGTGTTTCAATACTACCAACTAGATTTCCTTCGTCATTCCTTTCCCATCTTGTCATCGATGTATATGATCCTGTTTCTACAGATGCCCAGGCGTGACACCCAGCCTCAATCGCTCTCCAATCTTGGCCACAAGCAAGTGCAATTGCGCTAATTGCATTCATTATGCCTTTGTTGTGTGTTGTGGCTCTGTACGGGTCTGCCATTGCAAAATGGTGTGCTTCCAGTATCCCTTTGATGATCTTGCTACCATTTTCTCTGGTGCCATCATCGGATAGTTCCTCGGGAGTAAACTCTGCAGTTACTTTGGCTAGGCGATGGGTTGCAAGGTTCGAAAGGATGCGTAGGTGAACTCTGCCTGCAGTTATTTCTTCGATTTTACCACTAACCAATTCTGCCATTGTGTTGACTGCATTCGCACCCATGGCGTCTCTCGTATCGACTAGCAGGTGAACAACTAGCATTGGTCCGGACATAGTATCAATTTCTCTGACTTCAATGTCTTTGCAACCGCCTCCTAGTCTAATCATCGTCGAAGGCAGGGAATTACACATCGCCATTAACTCATACTTTGCGGTTAGAATTGCTTCTTTCGCTGTACTGAGGTCCTCAATCTCTAAAATTTGAATTTGAGCAATCATGACAGGATTGTCATTGTTTGTCTTGAATCCGCCCTTTTCGAGGCAGCGTTTTGCCATATTACTAGCAGCTGCCACAATACTGGATTCTTCAACGCAAAATGGGATTATGTACGCCTTCCCATCAATTACGAAGTTCGTAGCGACTCCTACTGGCAAGGACATTGTGCCAATCACATTTTCTATCATTCTATCTGCAGCAATCTCTCCCAACTCTCCATGGCTAGCTAGGGCTTCAACCTCCTCGGCAGATAAAGATGATAATTGAGCAACCTTTTCTCTTCGCTCTGATACTGACAATTTGTAGAATCCAGAAAGCCTGCTGTCTTCGACTGGCATAGTGGTTGCCTCCGGTCAAAGCCAAAGGTCTGTACTTGATGAAGAAACCGGCGATTAACGCTTTTTTTAACGCGTTAGCATACCGTTAACAATGTGTTAATTTACCCATATACATCAATTCCGTATTTGTTTTAACGTGTCCTAACAGTCCCCAAAAGGGTAGCATTAGAGTGAAACATCATATACTCTGTAAATCCCAGTACTATCATGAGCGAAGATTCACCACCTTTGGGCATACCAGGTCTGAGAAATAATCCGTTCCAGGCTAGGCCATTGGAGAGAGGAAGATCAGAACTTCTCGTCGGTAGAGATGAATTAAGTGCAAGATGGACTAGATTCATCAAAGCTAGAAATGCTAGGATGATTTTGCTGATTGGCGAAAGTGGAACAGGACGTTCATCATTGATGCGATGTTTATCTGAAGAGACTCAGAAGAGCGTACATTTAGACATGTTTCCGGATTCTGAACATGCTCAAAAAATTCTGCACGAAATTTTCGTATCGTTTGTAGGTTTTGAGGTCCCCTCCAGCACTCCAGAGATGGTGTCTAGATTGGTACAAGAAACCGAGAAATCAAATGGGCCTTTGCCTCTGATTTCGCTTGATTATGCGAATGTGGACGGAAAGAGACTCTCAGAGGTCCTTTCCACCCTGGTCGCTGCATTTGAGCGAATGAATGCACTTGTGGTGGTCGTACTTTCTACAGAACAAAGGGCTCAATGGCCTACTAACCTAGTGAGCAGGTTTGACCATGTAGATGTTATTGGCTCACTAGAAAGAGATGAAGTACGTTATTTGTGTGAATCTAGAATGGCCACAACTGCCAATATCCCGTGGACAATGCCAGAGGATGCACTAGATTACGTGATGGAGAATACATCTGGTAATCCATCTAGAGTAATGAGATTAATGCGCGATATCGTCGATGAAGAGAGAGCAAACCCCAGAGATGTCAAATTTGATCCAGTCATTGAAATTCCTACTTCTAGTGTCCTGATAGAGGAAAGTAGCATGGATAGTATTGATGAAATTCTAAACGAAGATTTAGTGGAGCCAGAGATGCCGATTTTTGATTTGAACCTGGACAAGTTAGAGGAAGAGCCTGAAGCGGTTTACATGGAGGATTCTGGTTTTAGCTCACTGCCAGTAAGCGGTCCGTTTAGTGGGCTCGCTTCTAGAAATCGAGATAACAAGCATCTTGCACCAAGATTTGACAAAACAAAGGCCAAGCCGGCACAAAGAGAACCTGAAGGTGGAGATGCAAACGAACTGTGGCTTGCAAACGAACCAAATGCACTCCTCGCACCACAAAGTGTGCCTGTTGTTGATGAAACACTTATCGATGACCACGTTGATGATTACTCTGAACCAAATATGGAATTTGAACAAGAGGTTGTGAGAAGTGGGAATGTTGAAGGTTTGCTGGGGCAGTTATTCGAAGCACTGAATGTACCAGATGGTCAGAGTTTGGCAGAGTTACTAGCAGGCATGAGAAGGCCGGTTATCGGGCAAAGAGAGAGTAATGCCCTTGATGTACATACATTGAGGAACCTGTCGAAGAATGAAGCAGTCCTTGTTGAAGTATCATCGACTAGGGAGTTATCACCTTCTGATTCAAGATTACAGGACCGACTTAAGATAGGTAGGCCGCGGATGTCTCAGATGTGTAATCGCCTCTATAGAGCAGGAATCTTGTCAGTCCAACAAAGAGGACGTTCTAGGATGTTCAGATTAACAAATGATGCTAAGGCCCAAATGGTGGCTTGGGGAATAATGGAGGCGAGCGTATGAGTTGGTCAGTTTCTAGGTCTTATCAATCACCAGATATTATCTCTACAACTTGCAGCGTGGGAAATGACATTCTAATCGCTTGTGGATTAGAAATCATATTACTGGATGAAGAAACCAATCAGAGATGGAAAAGGTCGCTACCATTCCGAGTGCACTCAGCTGCACATGCATCTGGAAAAATCGGAGTACTATGTGGGCACGGTTTTCACCTTCTGAGAGTCAGTGATGGTTCACAAATCGGTGAAGGTCGGTCTACCACAGGCGGTTTCAGTGGTATCTTAGCCAGACCAGGCGGTGGCTGGGTGCTATCTTGTCGTAAAGGCCAGTTGCATGTATTCAATGCCGAGGGAAGAGGCATAAAGAGGCTGGATGTAGGTGGAGTTCGTAGACTGATTGGCTGGTTTGACCGTGAACATCTAATGTGGCAAGACGATGAAGGTAAACTCAGGTGCGCTAGATTAGCAAATGAAAATTCTCAGCGCCTTTTGGAGGATAGAATATGGTCATGGGTTAGTGCCATGTCAGGTGGCAGAGTATTGCTTCAATCTGCTGACGGTATGCTTTGGGAAGGTTCTCCACATCCATACGGCTGGGACAGCCTATCCACTATCGACACAAGATCACTAGAACCACTGTCTGCGCACAGGGCAGGCGACGGTTGGTGGGTCCTATCGATTGAAGGTGGTTTACACTGCATGACTGAAGATGTATCAATCAAGTCAGCAAATACTGACCTAGGAGACTACTTGGTTGGTTTGGCTGCAGATACAATGGCTACAGTGAAACGCAATGGTCTAGTTAGAATATGGAGGTCAGCAGAATTAATGCAGTTGAGAAGAGTTGAGATGCAAAAAATGGTGGCTGAAGCTCAAGTTGCAAGCGATTGGGAGGAGAGAAGGAGAATTTTCAAGCGAGCATGCGATGCTGAAGACGAGGGTAGAATATCTCTAGCCATCGACCTCTATGAATCTCTAGGTAGGACTTCGGATGTTAACCGATTACTTGCAAGACAAAGAGGTGAGTAAATGGTCGATGATAGGGTTACCACATCTAAATTGGAACATTACCTCAACCTCACAAAAATGGCTAGAGAAAAAGCAACCAGAATTCATGAGGAGGGTACTCCTGAGTATATGCAATTAGACATCCTCTTGAGGATGGCAGATGATTATGCTAGCGATGCTAAGCATTTCATGGATACAGGTGATTATGTTAGAGCATTTGGAGCAATAAACTACGCTCATGCTTGGATTGATGCAGGGGTAAAGCTAAGGCTACTTGATGGCCATGGTGATGATAATCTGTTCACACTTCCTTAGTTTGAGTGTATGCTAGCAAGTTCTGCTAGCCTAGACAATTGATTTTGAATCACTATCAATCTTTCACTTGCTTGCCGTCTAAATGGTACCAGTGCCTCGTCTAGTGGCATGGACAATTCATAGATATGGGATGGTCTACCTCTTCCTTTGCTATTCATCGGGACGATATCAACCACACCAAGTTCGTTTAATCTACTAATTGCGATTGAAACATCCGGTTGTCTCAATTCACACCTTCTCTGTAAATCGATTGACTTTGAAGGTCCATGCTTGTGTAAGCAAATTAGAGTTTTAGCAATGTTATGACTTACACCCAATGAGATTAGTAAGTCAATCATCTCGTGGCTGTCTGAATCGATTTCATTGTCAAAACCTACTGATTTCTGAGTGGACACGGTTCATATGTAGTTAGTTCACTATATGAATTAATCACCGGCATATGTAATCATACCATTCTAAGATGGGTTCTGCCACTCACTTCAACCCAATTTAGGTTCGATTTTGATAGTCGGCGTTTTAACTCGGTGTCAACTGTCAATATTGGCCAATTATTTTCCAAAGCCAGGGCGAATAATTGGTCGTCAGTATGTTTTCCAGAATCGATTGGCGCCACCAACATCTCAGATTTTGCTTCTAACATTGAAATCATTAATTTTGGATTGTTTAATGATTGTAATTCTGAAATCACATTAGGGACGACTGCCAAGTCTTTGTAACCGCAACATTCCAGCAAAGCAAGGTCGATGTTTATTCCAGCCTCGATGACTGCGACCCAGCCGCAGGCATCAACAAGGACCTTTTTCATGAAAATCACTCGATTGTTCCGTGCCCGATAAGTCGCCATCTAGAACCTACACGTCGTGATAATGAGATTCTTTGACCGCTGTCGGCACAAATTGGTAATCGCAGGGATAGAGTTGCTTTGCCTTTCTTAACGTTTGAAACAACTCCCACGCTAGTTGCGGTTGCTACGTTTACCATCAACATCTCATTAGAGCGAAGGGGCATAATCGGTGAAGCATCTTCTCCTTCTCCAGCAACCATATTCTCCATCAGGTTGACTGCTATATCTACGCTGTCTCGAACTTCTGGAAGGTCTCCAACCTTTGCAACTACTTGTCCAGATAGGTTATCTGCAGTTGTAATTGCAGGATCTAGTGGTGTTGCCATGCCACAAAGTCCACCAGCATGCATGTTATCAAGATTCAAACCTCCACCTTGCATGCTGATTACCTTAGAGCGAATTGGCTCGTAGTGAACCTTGTTGCCCTTCTCAATTTTTCTTCCAGGTCCTATGAGAATCTCATCATCGATGTTGAATTGACCTTCAACGATACTGCCTCCGATTACTCCGCCTTTCAACTTGGTCGGGCGAGTACCGGGTTTGTTAATGTCAAAAGAGCGTGCTACGTGCATGATTGCTCGCTTGTCTTGTGAGCGGTCAGGAGTAGGGATCGTCGCCTCAATTGCTTGGATTAGGATGTCTAGGTTTACGTCATGGTGAGCAGATACTGGGATAATTGGCGAATTTTCTGCAATAGTTCCTTTTAGGAAATCCTTGATTTCTTTATGGGATTCCAGTGCCCTTTCTCGACTAACTAAGTCGATTTTGTTTTGAACGATTACTATGTTCTCGATTCCCGCAATCTCCAGAGCCATCAAATGTTCTCTTGTTTGGGGTTGCGGGCAGGTCTCATTTGCTGCAACCATCAACATTGCACCATCCATGATGCTGGCCCCAGTGATCATAATCGCCATCAGAGTCTCGTGCCCAGGTGCGTCTACGAATGATACAACTCTCTGCAACTCGGTTGCATCGTCATTTCCGCCACCTGGTCTCTTTCCTGTTGCGTAATACTCGCCATCACCGGTTTTGTAGAAAGCAGTGTCTGCATATCCTAGTTTGATAGAAATACCACGCTTTCTTTCCTCTGAATGAGTATCGGTCCAAACTCCAGATAGAGCCTGGGTTAGAGTGGTTTTACCGTGGTCTACGTGTCCGACCAAACCGATGTTGACTTCGGGTTGTGCAGGAAGCTTGCGTGCCATGCTTCCCTTACCCCCAATACCTCAAGATCAGCCTCGCGGCTTCACTCACTGCTCTCCTCATCAGCGCCGAGGATGTCAGCGAGGCTCTTGTTTGCAGCCTCGATTACTTTGAGATTGATTTGTCGGGTATCTTGGGTGATTGTGTTTCCACGGAAGTTGCGCCTCTTACGCATTCCATCAGGCTTGTAGCGGAATCTCTTCTTCTCTCCACCCTTTGCCTTGTGGACTAGGTTGTGTCCCTTGAAACCTGTTGAAGCGGTTACAAGAACTGATTGGCGAGTTCCACCATCTAGATCGGACCTCATAGGTGTTCCAGTTTTATCGGAACCGCCGGTGATTTCTAATTTGTATCCTGCAAGAGTTTTGTCACCTTCTCCAACAAAGATACCATCGACTACGTCGCCGATTTTCTTACCTAGGAATTGGGATTGGTTGTTCCCACTAACTGTTAGGTTGTAGGAGCGTCCTCCGTTGTTTGGATTTGTGTCATTGACCACTGCGACGAAAGTACCATCTGCCATGTTATCAACTCTTGAGCAGCCTGCCGACATAGGACGGGTATTTAGGCCCTTTGTGCGATATAAAGCGGATTATTAACGGCGTAGTCGACTTGGAATCAGTGTTTCAAGACGCCTTTCCACGTCACTGGGAAGCATATGAGGCATCGAAATATGCTGTGTCCTGCCTCTACCTACTTCCGATTTAGCGGTCTTTGTCACGATGATGTCTTCTTGTGCCAGCCGCTTCAAATGCTTCCAAAGCGTAGTGTGCCCTTTAGGTGACTGGTCATATTCCTCGCAGACCACGTGATACAGCTTTTCTGCCTCGCCGCTTGTCACGCGTTCTTCTTTCTTGAGACGTCTGCACAATCCTAACAAAATCATCATTGCATGAGGTGGCAAATTTTCGATATTCAAAGAATCCACATTTGCAGGCATCGTGACGACTGTTCTCTGAACATCTTTTGCCTCTATAATTGAGCGACCTGCGGCCTCAGCGCGCTTTGCAGCACCCTCCAAGAGTTCTATCGCTTGGCGTGCATCACCAGATGGTGCAGCAGCCTGTGAAATCAAATCGAGAATCTCTGTAGGACAGGTGCCTGTAACCAAACCTAGATTCATTCTCTGTTCGATAATACTCTTGAGTCCATTTTCATCATATGGAGGGACTCTGACGTGGTTTGACCTTCCAACACGTGATAAAACAGCATTTTCAAGTAAGTCTAGTACTTGCTCCTGGCTGATCATTATTGTAGAGAGTGTGCCAACACCTTCTCTGTCCTCGTCGATTCTCATCAGTTTGTAGATTATGTCATCTCCGGAGCGCCTCAATAGGTGGTCCACTTCATCAAGTACGACGATTAGGTGAGTGTTGCTGCTTTGCAACATCCTTCTCAAACTGGTTAGTAATTCTCCAACCCCAAGACCACGGTCAGGATGGCCGGGGTCAAGGTCTTGGACAATTTTTTGCATAACTCTTGATGGAGTAGCAGCGTTTCTGCAGTTAACGTGGACCTGTTTTATGTTCCTTTTATCGCTCAAGTGCCGAATGATGTCATGACAGAAACGCTTTGCTAATACGGTTTTACCGGAGCCAACCGGGCCGGTAATCACCACTCTACCTGTTCCTTCAGGGTGTGCGATACTGCCTAGTATTGCAGCTAATTCTCCCTGCAGGTCTTCCCTACAAACCAATGTTTCTGGAACGTAATCAAAGCCAAAAACCTCTGGTTTGCTGAGGATTAATCCCGCACCGATGCGGTCTAGATATGAACTCATGACTACAGATGGTTATCGTCTATGGTTATTGAACTTTCAACTCAAAAGACCCTCTCAAGGTATCTCATCGAACTGATATCCAGTTTCCCACTTCTTTTCTCCGAGTGCGACTTCTAATTCGAACGGAGTGACTAGTGGCTTTGCGTATTTGACTGAGTCATCAATAGCAATTCTTGGACATGCTGTGTTAACAAATGCGTCCACTGGATAGAAATCAATCAACTCAGGTCCTACATGCTCTAAGGCTAGCAGGTATCCTTTCTTGCCGTGCTTTGCAAGAGTTCGCTTCAGTTTGAGAGCCAAACTTCGCCTCATCTGGCCTGGTTTTTCTCCGATTAGAATAGCAAAATTTTGCGCATCCTGAATTGCCATTATCAATCCAAATCGTTGTCTTAGGATTCTTTCAATCCTTTCAACACCCATCTCAGTAGCGTCTCCTGTGTAGGGGTCGAGCATAGCGAGAGGCTTTCCAGTATGTAAGGCAAGTCCAATCGGGTGGAAGTCACCGCTACCAAGGAAGAGATAATGCCCAATTTCATCATCGTCACCAGAGTAATTGCACCCCAAAACTTGTCCAGGGAAGGTTAGCCTAGCACCACCAACGGGAACTTCAACCTCAAATCCAGCGTCTTCGAAACGTTTCTTGTAATCGAAAACCAAATGCAGATGCTGAATGGATGCAACGAGCCCCAATTTAGCACCTTTTAGAGGAGCAATCCTACCAACTGCATCCAAAAATCTCTCCTGAGCTTCTTCTTCGCTTAGATCGCCAGCATTGTTCTCCGCAAGTCTTGATTGAGCGATTGCTCTGTGCTGAGCAAGAATTGGTAGAACTGGGTCTATCGCAGGGTCACCGTCGTACGTTACGTTGATGAATTGAGTAGGCATTCCTGAATCTATGTTCATCTGTGAATGGCCCATGTGTGCGACTAATTCGACACCCATCAATTTCATCTTATCATGGACTAAATCACATGCTCCGTAACATGGGTCTGCGGCAAGAATTACTTTAGCCGAGGTTTCATCTTCGATCTCATCCATCATTTCCAATGCCTGCATTTTCAGGCCCTCTGGTATTTGGAGAGCCACAAGGCGGTGATCGTGTCCTTTGATTCTCTCGATTAGCTCATCGAGTTCGAAGTCGTGTCTATCAAGATCCATCAAATCACACCGGGTGTATTCTTATCTCCGGAATGCGATTCAGCCTTCAGCTAGGAAATCGACGTACTCGTCGGGCTCTAGGAGATTTTCCATATCAACATCGTGTGGATTTAGAATTATAATCCACCCCAAGTCGTATGGTGAGTCATTAACCAATTCAGGGTTAATTTCTACTTCACCGTTCACTTCTGCAATCTCGCCAGCAAAAGGACTCGGGAAAGTGAGTTTTTCTTCAGCTGTCCAGATTGAAAACAAATTTTGTTCCTCATCGACTTCGGTTTCAGCGTGTGGCAGGATAACTCTGAGGATTTCTCCTATGTCAGCTGCAAGGTAATCTGATACGCCAATTACCAAGCGGTCATCCTTTTCCTGGTACCATAGGTGGTCCCTAGAGTACTTGCGGCTGTGAGCGATGCCGAATTCCATGACTTCTTCATCCATGGTATCAACCTTGAGCCGCCGTTAGTCAAGTAATATATCAACGCATGGTTACTTTTGAGATATATCTGGGCCAAGAATTCTGAATTGTTGAATCCTCTTATTTACAATAGAAACTCTTCTGTCAACTAGAATT